>Ga0351882_1009_pt1 | contig 87072 bp, 69 predicted proteins | sample BONcelFGM3001F13_FD_206762 | JGI IMG/M metagenome (GOLD analysis project Ga0351882, IMG submission 206762) | Enriched cells from coal bed in the Powder River Basin, Montana, United States - BONCAT cells FGM rep3 HSBNCT.FGM.300.1.F13 ... | reverse complement strand
GCAGTCGGAAGTCTTATTGCGGTTGGAAGTGCAGTCGCACCCTTTTTTCCGCCCTGTCGTGGAGGAGTATCGTGCCTTAATCTCGGAGCTTTCGCAAAAACGACGCCGAGGGGTTGAGAAGAGAGTTGCTCGTATCGAGGAGTTGAGGACGGCTCTCGTCGAGAGAAATACGGCGATCAGCGACTATATGAATTGGTTTGAGGGGACGCAGTTGGAGACTTCGAGTGGTGCGTTTGAGGAGTTTATCTCCTCGGAACCTGAGGAGTTTCCCCGCGCGGATAGGATCTCGACCTATATCGACTCGATTGAGTCCGCAGGCTGGAAGTAGTCGGAATTTTACGAAAATGATGGTGAAGGTCCGCGATTTTTTTTCAGTTGCCCGAAGTTTTGATTTGAAAAGTCAGGTGTGTCCATGTCCTTGAATGCTGGGGAAGGGGGGGATATGTTGAGGGCATGAAAGTTCATTTGCGCCAGATCCCTCAGGGCGAGACTCTCCATCTGGAGGGAGAGGAAGATGTTTCGAAGTGGGAGTTGGAAAATGCTGGAGCAGAGCCACTTGGTCCGCTTTTTTATTCGCTGGATATAGGGGTTTCTGATGGAGGAATCTTCGCCACGGGATCGCTCCAGTTGCGGGTAAAAATGGAATGCGTCAAGTGCTTGGAATCCTTCGAATTGGATCTTGGGCTCTATGATTTTGCCATCCAGAAAGAACTGGAAGGAACTGAACTGGTTGACTTGACCCCGGAGGCACGTGAGGATATACATCTTGCCCTTCCTGCCTACCCGCACTGCGACGCTACCGGCGAAAGAACCTGCCCGGCGAGCTTCCCAGAAGCGCCATCCAGCGTTTCTGAGCCAACGGGCGCAACGCCATGGGGAGAGCTGGACCAATTGAAAAACAAAGACTGATATTATGGGAGTTCCTAAAAGAAAAACCTCTAAGATGCGCCTGCGTACTCGCAAGGCCGCCAACCGCTGGCATGCCCCCAAGCTCGCCAAGTGCCCTCAGTGCGGAGCCAGCGTTCTTTCCCACACCGCTTGTCCGGCTTGTGGATACTACAAGGAACGCCAAGTTCTCACCGTAGACGCGGGTTAATTTTTCCTGTGGAAGTGCCTATCGCATTTTTTACAGGAGATCGAAGAGGCCTCAGTGCAGCAGAGCTCGTCATAAATGTGGCGGGCTGTGTCGTATGTGAGTGTCGCCAAATTACTTCCGATGTGCAGCAAGCCATCGGAAGTGCAGCCATTGGTAGCCATTTCCCAGCATGAAGATAGCCCTTGATGCGATGGGGGGCGATTACGCGCCTCAGAATACGATCAAAGGAGCCGTGATGGCTCTGCGGGAATATCCCGACATCACAAAGCTCTATCTGACGGGCGACGAAACGGCCATCAAGCGAGAGTTGGCGGCCAATAATTGCACGGATCCCCGGATTGAGATTGTCCATACGACGCAAGTCGTTGAGATGAGCGAGCATGCGGTGGAGGCTGTCCGTCGGAAAAAAGATTCCTCTGTGAATCGCGCTGTCGATCTCGTGAAGAACGGTACGGCTGACGCGGTGGTCAGCGCAGGTCATACGGGAGCCATGGTGGCGTCCACGACGATCAAGTTGCGGACACTGGAAGGTGTAGAGCGTCCTGGCATTGCTTCCTACCTACCCACCGAACATAATGTCTGTGTCCTGATCGACGCGGGTGCGAATGTGGATGCCCGCCCAGAGCATATGCTCCAATATGCCATCATGGGTACGGTGGTTTCCCAGCAAGTCCTCGGATTTGAGAATCCCGCTGTGGGTCTCATGTCCATCGGAGGAGAAGATGCCAAGGGGAGTGAATTTACGAAGGAGATCTTCAAACTGCTTCGCAAGACGAAGCTGAACTTCCGCGGCAATGTGGAGGGACATGACCTTTTTGAAAAACCGGTGGAAGTCGTGCTCTGCGACGGCTTCACTGGCAATGTGGTTTTAAAGACCTGCGAGGCGACAGCGACGGCTGTCTTTAACTGGCTGAAGCGCGAGTTGAAGGCCAGCCCCGTGCGTATGGCCGGAGCATGGCTCGCTCAGGATGCCTTCCGTGCCATCCGCAAGAAGACCAACTATGAGACTTATGGCGGAAGCCCGCTGGTGGGAGTGAATGGAGTGGCCATCATCGCCCATGGTGCGAGCAGTCCGCTGGCGATCAAAAATGCCCTCCGGGTAGCTTGTGAATTTGTCGAACGCCAGATCAATCCCAAGATTGTTGAGGCGATCAAAGCCTATAATGAGAACTCCGCCAAGGACACGTCAGCGTCAACCTAGCCGCACTGTGTCGATCATCGGTACGGGTAGCTACGTGCCGGAAAAGGTCCTCTCGAATGCCGAGCTTGAGAAGGCCGTAGAGACGACGGACGACTGGATCGTGACACGCACAGGTATCCGGGAGCGACGTATCGCCGGTCCCGAGGAACTGACCAGCCACATGGCTGCCAAAGCCGCCCAGCGCGCTATGGATCAAGCTCAGGTGAAGCCTGAGGAGATTGATCTCATCATTCTCGCCACGGTCACACCTGATACTTTCTTTCCCTCCACGGCTTGCCACGTGCAGCGTTTGCTGGGGACGGTGAATGCGGCTTGTTTCGATATCTCCGCAGCCTGCTCGGGATTTCTCTATGGCGTGGAAGTTGCCCAGCAATTCATAAGCAATCACACCTATAACACCGTGTTGGTCATCGGGGCGGACAAGCTCAGCTCGATTGTGAACTGGGAGGATCGTAATACCTGCGTCCTCTTCGGCGATGGAGCGGGAGCGGCTGTGCTGCGATACCGTGCAGGCTCTCATGGCGTGATCACGACCTATATGGGAAGCGATGGACGCCATGCCGATATCCTTCATATGCCCGGAGGAGGCTGCGCCATTCCGGTCACGAAAGAGAATATCGACCAGAAGCTCAATACCCTCCACATGAATGGAAGGGAGACCTTCAAGCAGGCGGTCATCTCGATGCTTACGGCAGCGAATAAATCGCTCGAGCAGAGTGGCCTCACGGTCAATGATCTGACCTGCATTATTCCTCACCAGGCAAACATGCGGATCATCGAGGCTCTGGCGGACCGCCTGAAAGTGCCATTGGACAAGTTTCACACGAATCTGGACCGCTATGGTAATACCTCGGCCGCAGCAGTGGCCATCGCGTTGGATGAGGCCAATCGCACGGGGCGTTTTGAAGTCGGCGACTATATTCTAATGGTAGTCTTCGGCGGTGGTCTGACGTACGCGAGTTCCGTCGTGCAGTGGTGATTTAGGCCGGGCGGAAAAAAGTGCCGCGCTTTGAGGGGCTCTGCGCTAGATTAAGCTGAAAGAGTTATCGCCATGCTGATTGATACACACGCCCACTTGGATTATCCGGATTTTGCCAACGATTTTGATGATGTCTTGTCTCGCGCCCGGGAGAAGGGTGTGGAGCGTATCCTGACGATCGGTACAGGGATCGAGAGTAGTCGGCAAGCCATTGCCTTGGCCGAGAGATACGACTCAATTTATGCCGTGGTGGGTGTTCACCCGACCAATGTGGAAGAGGCGGGGCTCGATTTCCTGCATGAACTGAGGAAACTTGCCCATCATCCGAAGGTGGTAGCTATCGGTGAGGCCGGGCTCGACTATCATCGGTTGCCAAGTTCTCTTCAGAGCGAGGGAACATCTGCCATGGATGCTCTTCTGGCTGGCACGGCGGAGGGAACGGAAGACTTTATCATGGATGGGGCTTATAAGGCGGCCCAAGCCGAGGCTTTCCAAATGCAGCTGGATCTGGCTGTGGAGGTGGGCCTGAATATGGTCATTCACCAACGCGATTCGTGGGAGGATACCCTGAATATTCTACGACCTTACACGGGGAAGTTGAAGACGGTGTTTCACTGTTTTGGCGGGACTTCCGACCAAGCTGCAGAGCTTATCGAAATGGGGCATCTTGTTTCCTTCACAGGTATCATTACCTTTAAAAATGCTGCCATCGTGCGCGAGACAGCGGCCTCCCTTCCTGAGGGAAGCTTCATGGTGGAGACCGACTGCCCCTATCTCGCGCCTGCGCCTCATCGTGGCAAGCGCTGCGAGCCATGGCACACTCGCCTCGTGGCCGAGAAGTTGGCAGAGATCCGCGGTACTACCTTCGAAGCTATTGCCGAACATACCTCAGAGACTGCCGAGAGTTTTTTCCGATTTGGAACCTTCTAGTCACTGCTCGTGACTGGACGTAGCAAAGTCGGCGAGCGATGATTATCGCATGTTGGCAGGCAGGATTGGAATCATAGGCTCGGGCTCCATCGGGCTCTACTACGGAGGTCGGTTGCTTCAGGCAGGCAGCGATGTGCATTTCCTGATGCGTTCCGGCTTGGAGGAAGTGAGGACAAAGGGGCTGCGTATCTATAGCGGAGGTGGTGATTTCCATGCTCAGAATCCGCAGGTTTATGCCGATACGCATACGATGGGCCCCTGCGATCTCGTCATTGTGGCGTTGAAAGCGACTTCAAACCCTGCCTTGGAGAGCCTTATTCCTCCGCTCCTTAAGGACGACACCATCCTTCTGACCTTGCAGAATGGCTTGGGAAACGAGGAGTTTCTGGCGGAACGCTGGGGAGAGGGTCGCGTGCTCGGAGGGCTGTGTTTTGTCTGTCTGACGCGGCGTGATCCCGTCACGGTGGATCATGTGGGGCAGGGAGTACTTTCCCTGGGAGAATATCGTCGTGCCGCAAGCGACCGTCTTCAGAGGGTTGTTGATGGTTTCCGGGAGACTGGCATCAAGACCTATGCGGGGGAAAATCTTGCGCATGAGCGGTGGCGCAAGCTGGTATGGAATATTCCCTTCAATGGTCTTTCCGTCGCTGCCGGAGGACTCACGGTTGACCGGATCCTTGCTGATCCAGAATTGAAGCAGGAAACGATCCGCCTGATGAATGAAACGCGAGCCATCGCTGAAGCGGAAGGGCATGATATTCCCGCTGATTTTGTGGATCTTCAGATCAAGATGACCCAGCCGATGGGGGCCTACCAGCCTTCCACGCTGGTGGATTGGAAAGCGGGACGTATTCTGGAGTTGCAGGCGATCTGGGAGGAGCCACTGCGTCGGGCGGAGGCTCTCGGGGTTGATACTCCGAGCCTGAGACGCCTATGCGAAGCCTTAAGAAAAGCTTCTGCCAAGTCGGTCTAGTCTGGTTAATCCTTTGGCGTATGTGCGTAGCTTTTGCGGTAGGCTCCCGGGCTGCATCCGCAATGCTTCTTAAAAGCATGATAGAAGCGACTCAGGGACTGAAAGCCGCAGGCAAAGGCGATCTCGATCAGTGGGGCGTCTCCTAGTAGTAAGAGTCGCCGAGCCTCGGCGATGCGTTGCTGAAGCAGAAAGGTCCACAGAGTGACGCCCCATTGCTGGCGGAAAAGACGCATTGCGTATTCCGGGGTGAGGCTCGCGCTTCTGGCAATGTCTATAATCGTCAGAGGCTCACGGAACTGCTCGGTCATTGTCCGAACCATGCTCTCCACATGGCGATGTTGATGATTCGGAACACCTTTTGTCTTCGCTCTTGCGAGTTTCTGAAGAGCAAGCCGATGAAAAAATGCCTCGATCTCAAGTCTGATCGGTAGGCGGAGTTCTGAGTCGGAAAAATCCGTGGTCCAACTGCGGATGGGAGCGCAAAGAGCATCGGGGAGAGCGATCATCTCGCCATTCAGAAGTCGGCGGAGAAAGGGGGGCGGTAACTTCCACCCTAGAACCCACGCGAGAGGCAATACGATCCACGATATTTCTGTGCCAGGTCGGACGGACAGGATCTGATGCGGCACGGCTGCCCAATAAAGAGTGGCTTGCCCGGCGGCAATATTGATCGTCTCTGTGCCTCGTCGGAAAAGCAGGCCGCCTTTTTCCACGAGGTTGATTTCGATTTCATTGTGCTGATCTGCCGCATTCATCGGACTGGGGAGACCTCGACTGGCGTGGAAGCCGAATGCCACCGTTTTTATACGGGGAGGGGTGCGGCGAGTGGGCATAGAATATCAGGATACGGGAAGAAATTCTTCTGCAAGCGGGAAGATTCCTCAATCAAAACCTGAAAGTTTGGAATCATGTTTATACCCGACCGAGATTCGATGGCTTTTCTGGCTGGATTTGCGGAGGCCTCCATCGAGGCTTCACGAGTGCGTCCGGGAGAGATGATTGATCCGACTCTTCCCACAAACCTCTCAGGAATGACTCTCATTCGTCCCGGCGGAAGGAAGTGCTATCCTGCGGTCTGGACGCAGGATTTCACGATTGCCGTGGCGACGGGTTTCATCACGGCCCAGGAAATGGAAGATCATTTGCTGCTCATCGCGCGTGGGCAGAATGGAGATCGGGAGCGCAGGCTGGCAAGTGGAGCGGTGATTCCGCCGTATGCGATTCCTGATCACGTTCTCTTTGATGGGCGCGCGGTGTTTTATCCTGGCACATATTCCAGCGGAGAGGATCAGGGAGGCGAACGCTGGGGTATCGTACCACCGACAAACAATCACTACGATTTCATCCTCCTGGCGCATCATCTGTGGAGGTCGAGCGGAGGCACTGATTTCCTACGGCAGTCCGTGGGAGAGTTGACCGTCATCGAGCGGTTGGAAAAGGCTTTTCAAGTCCCCGTGATCGAGTCTGGGACCGGCTTGATCAAGACAGATGCGGCAAATCGTGCGGTGGGTTTTATTTTCTGCGATTCGATTTATCTGACGGGACATTTGCTCTTTGCCTCACTTCTGCGCTGGCGTGCGGGGCAGCAACTCGCGGATCTGGTGGCCGCATTGGGACAGGCCGATGAAGCGGATCGACTCCGGCAGGAGGTGGCTCGGATTCCAACTCATCTCGGCGTGTTTGAGGAGCCTGAGCGAATCGGAGGATGGCTGCTGGGAGCGACGGAGGTCGGTCGTCAGCCGGACGTCTGGGGTACAATTTATGCATTGTATCTCGGCTTACTGGAGGGAGGCAGGGCGAAGATCGCGCGACAGGAAATCGTGCGAGCTCTGGAGGAGGGGACCATTTGCTACAAAGGCGCAGTCCGGCATGTGCCGCTGAATCACGATGCCTCACCAATGTCCGCCTGGGAGCGAACCCATACGCCGCATCACCATTACCAAAACGGAGCCTTCTGGCATACACCGACGGGTTGGCTGGTGGCGGTACTGCGGGAATATGCGCCAGATTGGGCAGAACGGATCTTCCGCGAAATGATCGCACATTTCCAAGAGGAGGATTTCCGAAAAGGCCCGGCTTTCAATGCACCGTGGGAATGCATTGGGCCGGACCCCGAGGTAAATCGGAATCCGCTCTTTCTCGGTTCGGTCGCAGTGCCCTATGGCGTGCTACGGGATTTGTGAAAGTTCCCAAGCCCCCCGTCAGGCGACTTTTAGGATCAGGTAACTCGTGGCTCCTAGAGCATACTTTCCTCCGCCAACTGAACTCGCATTCTGAGAGAGTATGACTTCACCGTCGCTTTCGAAGGTATGGTCGAGGGTTTGATTCGTTGGGTTGATAGCGATCTGATAAGTGGCGCCATCTAATTCCCGCTCATACACGAATGGATATTTTTTCGCTTCCGCGAAGAGCTTGCGATAGCGCCCTTCCGATCCCAGAGCGGGATGTTCATGACGCAGTTTAACGAGGTGGCGCGTGAAGTTCAGGATCGACGCTGGGTCGCCTTCTTGGCTTGCGATATCGGCCTTCTCGCCATGCTCACCGAGCGGGAGGTAAAACTGTGAAGGATCTGCTGCGGAGAAACCGGCGCCGGGCGTGCCTTTATCCCACAGGATGGGCGTGCGAACGGCAGTACGTTCATAGCCGCCTTCCTTTGAGGGCAGATCGGGGGTGGAGTGGAGGCCGAATTCATCTCCCTGATAAATCACCGGAATCCCGGGCATGGTGAAGAGGAAGGTGAGGGCTACACGGAGTTGCTCCGGGGTGCGATTGTCGGCGAGACGGGGAACGATATCATGGTTTCCCGTAGGAATGCTGATGTAGCCGATGTCACGAGTGGATTCGTAAGCTGCATCATAGTAGCCGGTGAAGATCGTGATATCGCCTTTGCCCTCGGGTGAGAAATAGTGCTCGTTGCCCGGCACGGGCTCTCCTAGCACCACGGGGCGGAAAAGGCTATTGTAGGCGGGCTGGCCGAAGTGAATGAGGAAGTCTATGTGGAAACCTGCCTCGATGGCTTCGTGGGGGCGCGACCATTCCGAGATGAGCACGGCTTCAGGCCACTCGGTGTCAAACCACGTGCGAATGTCTTTCCAGAAGGCTCTCATTGCATTGAGCTTGGCTTCGCCCTTGCCCTTGATGAGGGATTCCGCCATGTCCACGCGGAATCCATCGCATCCCAGATCCAGCCAGAATTTCATGATCTTGATCAATTCCTGACGGAGGGCCTGCGGTCCCGGAGCTGTGGCGGGCTGTTGCCAGGGAAAGCGGGGATCGGGCTCGGCAAAGCCGAAGTTCAGGGCTGGCTGGAAGTGGAAGAAATTCGGGAGATAGCCTCCGTTGCGCTCGGAATGTCCGCGAATGGGGAAGAGATCCTCGCCGGGAGATTCCCAGGCGCTCGATGTCCAGATGTAGTAATCCGAGTAGGGATTGCGCTCATGCTTGGCGGAATCACGAAACCAAGGGTGTTCAATGGAGGTATGACCAGCGACGAGGTCGAGGATGATCTTTATGCCCCGCTTGTGCGCTTCATTGAAGAGGCGTACGAGATCATCGTTGGTGCCGTAGCGGGGAGCGACCTTGCAGAAATCACTAACGTCGTATCCCGCATCGCCGAAGGGAGACTCAAAGCAGGGATTCAGCCAGATGGCGTTGCATCCCAACGACTGGACATAGTCGAGTTTGCTGATGATGCCTTGAAGGTCGCCGATGCCGTCAGCATTCGTATCACAGAAGGATTGAGGATAGATCTCGTAGATGATGGCGTCTTTAAGCCAGGAGGGAGTGGGACGTTGCATGGAACGTCCTATGGTGAGGAATCAGGAAAAATTTGAAAGCAAGAAGCGGAGTGTCGCGTAGGCAGTGCCATGATACTTTGCTATTCATGAAAAGGAGATGCCCCGCTAGCCATCCGAACGACGAAAGTCGTTGGCAGGCTGTCCGCAAAAAAGACCGCGACGCGGATGGGCTATTTTTCTTCGCGGTACGGACCACTGGCATCTATTGCCGCCCGTCCTGTCCCGCCCGGAGTCCTCGCCGGGAGAATGTGGTCTTTTTTGACACGGTGACTGCCGCTGAGAAAGCGGGGTTTCGTGCCTGCAAGAGATGTCATCCCAAGGGAGCGAGCCAGGACGTGCGGCGAGTCGAGCTGGTGGAGCGTGCTTGTCGTGAGATTCAAGAGAGCGACACCCTGCCGGGTTTGGCCGTTTTGGCGAAGGCGACCGATCTCAGTCCTCATCACTTCCACAGAATCTTCAAAGAGGTCACCGGTCTCACTCCGAAGGGCTATGCGTCAGCTCTCCGTGCGGATCGTATGCGGAGTCTTTTGCCCCAGAGTAAAACAGTGACGGATGCCATTTATGAAGCTGGTTTCCAGTCGAGTGGAAGATTTTATGAGGTGTCTGAAAGAGTGTTGGGAATGAAGCCGGAGGAATATCGATGCGGAGGACCTGGAAAGGTGATTCATTTTGAGGTGGCTTCCTGTTCTCTCGGGTACTATCTCGCCGCGGCCTCAGAGAAGGGGCTATGCGCTATTTTGATGGGTGACGATCCGCAGGACTTGATCGAGGATCTCAAGGAGCGTTTTTCCAGCGCAGAGTTAAAGAAAGGCGATAAAGTTTTTCGAAAGCTATTGCGGCAAGTGGCGGCTCTCATTGATGAGCCTTCCACAGAATGTCGTCTTCCTCTGGATATTCGCGGGACGGTTTTCCAATGCCGCGTGTGGGAGGCGTTGCGACAGATTCCCGCAGGTACTACGGTGACTTACAGTGCCATCGCACAAAGCATAGGCGCGCCTAAAGCGATCCGTGCTGTGGCCGGGGCCTGTGCGGCGAATGCCTTGGCCGTTGCTATCCCTTGCCATCGCGTGAAGCGGCGTGACGGCAGTTTTTCCGGTTACCGCTGGGGCGTTGAACGCAAGCGGGCTTTGCTTAAAAAGGAGGCCGAAGCCTAGGAGGGATTTGCCGCGCCGGGAGGCTTGATAAAGCGAGGATCCACGATTTCAAACGATGAGGTGGTTTTCTCGCGGTATTTTCCAAGCGACTTTAGCTTGTCTATAACCAGTTGGGAGGAGGAGCGATTGTCGAATTCCATACCTGGCTCCAAGCCGCCGCTTACAGTCGCCAAGGCGTCATCGGAGAGTTCGCTCTGCAGTTTTTCACTGACATGAGTAAACTCTTCAGCGGTAAAAGGAGTATCCGTTTCCAGCGAGAGTTTCGCGAGATCCTCAGCAGTGATTTCTGAGTCATTGCTGAGACGGGCGATTTTCTCTTCAAGCTCCGGGCTATCGTTGAGTTTTGCCAGGAAGGTATGGACGTTTTGGATGCTCATGGGGGCCTTTGCTCAGAACCAAGGCAACTCCAATTTATTCCGCGAAAAAGTTGCGGCTCTTCATATACGTGTTCAGTTGCTGCTGAAGTTTGATGGGGCTATTCGGATCGTAGATGGGCCCGGCTACTCCGCCGGTGATATTTTCCAAGGCCGCTTCCGAGAGCTCATCCCCTTGTGATTCACCGTGCTCATGGCTGACCTTTAGAAACTCCTCAGCAGTGAAGGGAGTGCCTACCTCCTCGGCCAATCGAGCGAGCGCTTCCGGCGTCAATTCGGACAGAGTGGCAATACGCGCGATTTGTTCCTGAAGCTCGGAGTTGTTCTCAGCCTTGGTCATGAAGGCGTGCACATTTTCAATGCTCATAAATCTTTCTCCCGTATCTATCCACAGGTAAGGGCAGAGTGCACCTTTGACAAACTCTTTTGTCCCTCGGATCCATGAGAGACTTCCCGGCACAATGCCTAGGTGAAAAAGAAGAGAATGGTGATTGGCAGGGCGACTCTCGTCTAGCACTCTACCTGCGCACCCAGCTCTACCACACGTCCCGGGGGCAGGCAGAAGAAGTCTGCGGGCGAGGTGGCGTTGCGAGCGAGGAAGGAAAAGAGGATGCGACGTAGAGGTGAGAGCCTGGGAATACGTGCGGAGACAATGCGCTCCCGACTGAGGAAATAGGTGATGTCTGTGGGATCGATGGGGACATTATAATCCGGCAGAAGACTGATGACGAAGGGGACATTTGGCGTCTCCATATAGCCGAAACGGGCTGTGACATTGTAAAAGCCGGCACCGAGATCCTCGACTCGGATACTCTCCTCCTCGGGGTCTAGGTAGGCGCGGAGTTCGCTTGTGATCGAGATGAGCACAATGGTCTTGTGAAGGACCTTGTTGTGGCGAACGTTGTTTAGGAGGGCAATGGGCGTTACGCCTCCCGTGCTGGTAAGAAAAATGGCACTGCCTTTCACGCGCTGCGGCTGCGAGCGCTTGATATCATCAATGAAATCATTGGCCGGGATGAGACCTGGTTTCAGGCTGTTGTACAGCGCGTCTCGTCCAGCCTTCCAAGTGGTCATGAGGACGAAGATGATAGCTGCGACCAGAAGGGCAAACCATCCCCCATGGATGATCTTAAAAGTGTTGGCCAAAAAGAAGCTGAACTCGATGGTTCCGAAGACCGCGGTGAAGGCAATGGTTGCCACCAAGGGCCATTTCCAGACCTTGCGCGTGATCACAGCGAACAGAATCGTGGTGATCAGCATCGTGAGCGTGACGGCTATACCATAGGCCGAGGCCAATGCTCCTGACGTTTGAAACTGAACTACGAGAAAAATACAGGCGGCCATCAATCCCCAGTTCACATGGGGGATGTAGATCTGCCCACGCTCATGGTGCGAAGTATGACTGACCGTCATGCGTGGGCAGTACCCGAGGTACATGGCTTGCAGGGTGAGGGAAAACACCCCGGAAATAAGAGCCTGGGAGGCAATAACCGTGGCCATGGTCGCGAGGATAATCGTGGGGAAGAGGAGGAACGAGGGTACCATCGCGTAAAAAGGATTCTCGATGGCGGAGGGGTCTCGCAGGACAACGGCTCCCTGACCGAGATAGTTGAGAGCCAATGCCGGAATGACGATGGTATGCCAGCCCAGGCGGATCGGCCGTTTGCCGAAGTGTCCCATATCCGCATACAGCGCCTCAGCACCGGTGACAGCTAGGAAGACTGATCCCAGCACGAGGAATCCATGGAAGCCATGCGTGGCAAGATACTGAACGCCGTGAACGGGATTAAATGCCGCCAGGACTTCGGGGGCTTTTACCAAATTCCACAGACCCGTGACGGCGAGGAATGCGAACCACACCAGCATGATCGGTCCGAAGATGGCCCCCACGCGCCCAGTGCCGATTTTTTGAAAGATGAAGAGGCCAAGCAAGATGAGGACAGAGGCCGGGACGATGAGCGGCTTGAGCTGGGGGGCGGCAAATCCCAGGCCTTCCATCGCACTGAGAACCGAGATGGCCGGTGTGATCATGCCGTCACCATAGAGGAGTGCAGCTCCCAAGACCCCGAGCATGGTGAAAGCGAATGCGGCCTTGCCAACGAGCGGCTTGCTGCACGACTCGCGGTCAAAGAGCAATGCAACCAAGGCCAGGATACCTCCCTCGCCCCGATGATCAGCCCTCAGGATGAATGCGATGTACTTGATGGAGACGATCAGAATGAGTGCCCAGAGGATCAGCGAAAGGATTCCCAGCACGGATGGAGGCAATCCATGATGCCGGAGGGAATGCATGGACTCCTTGAAGGCATACAGAGGGCTTGTGCCGATGTCTCCGTAAACGACGCCTAGTGCAGCAATGGAGAGTCCGATGAGACGACGGCGGGCGGATGAATCCGAGTGCGAGCCATGCTCGCTGGGTGGGTTGTTCATCAAGGTCTCAGAAAAAATTCAGGCGTTTGCGGGCCACCGTTCGGTGGCCGACAGGTAAGTGATTTCATTCACGCCTAATGGCCTCCGGGCTTTCTGGCAAGCAGAACTCTGGGACAGGTTGGTGGACTCAGGATGCCATCGCGGGGACATGCGCCCGCGTCTTCTTTCGGGACAAGCGCCCCTGCAAACGCTCCAGATAAATGTAGAGCACGGGCGTGAGATAGAGTGTGACGAGTTGCGAGAGGAGGAGCCCTCCCACGACCGAGAGGCCGAGCGGTTGGCGCACATCTCCGCCTGCGCCGAAGCCGAGAGCGATCGGCAGCGTGCCCATCATGGCGGCAAGGGTTGTCATCATAATGGGACGGAAACGCACAAGGCAGGCTTCAAAGATGGCTTCTTCCGGTGCTTGATTTTTACTGCGCTGCGCTTCCAAGGCGAAATCAATCATCATGATGGCATTCTTTTTAACGATGCCGATCAACATGAGTAAACCGACAAATCCATAGACATTCAACTCCATGCCAAAGATCACGAGCGTCAGTAATGCGCCGAATCCCGCCGAAGGCAGACCGGAGAGGATCGTCAGAGGATGGATGAAGCTCTCATACAGGATGCCCAGGATGATATAAATCACCACGATGGCCATGATCAGCAGCAGGCCGAGGTTTCCCAAGGAGGACTGGAAGGCCTGTGCCGTGCCTTGGAACTGGGTGCTGATCTGGGGATCGATGTTTTCGCGGGCTGCGTGTTCTATGACGGGCACGACATCGCTGAGAGAATATCCCTTCGCGAGATCGAATGAGAGAGTCACCGCCGGGAGTTGACCCAGATGCTGTACAGTCAGCGGGCCGACCTGATCTGTGAAGCTGGCGACAGCACTTAAGGGGATTAAGCGGCCTTGAGCCGAGCGTACATAGAGACGGGAAAGATCGATGGCTTCACGCTTGAAATCATCCTGCGCCTCGATGATGACCCGATATTGGTCATTGGGCGTGTAGATGGTCGAGATCTGACGGGCTCCGTAGGCATTGCCAAGAGTGCGCTCGATCTGCCCGGCTGTGATGCCAAGGCTGGAGGCCTTGTCGCGATTGAAGTCCACCAGGACTTGCGGGCTGGTGATCTGGAGATCCGTGGTGACATCCACCACCCCGGGTACCTTTCCTATAAGCTCCTCCATCTTCGTGGATGCGGAGTAGAGGCTCTCCAACTCAGGACCAAAGAGGGTAAACTGATATAGGCTTTTCGTCTGCAGGCCTCCAATGCGGATGCTGGGGGGATTCTGCGGGAAGACTTTCAGGCCGGGAATGCCGGAAAGATCCTGGCGGAACTGTCGCACAATCTGGTCGATAGGTGCGCGTTCGCTACGCGGTTTCAGGGTGATGATAAGTCGTCCTGTATTGCCCGAAGATGCACCTCCACCGCCGCCGATGCGGGACATGAATCCCTGTACAGCGGGATTTTTGCCGACGATGGCCGCAGCCTGCTGCTGAAGCTCGACCATTTTTTCAAAGGGGATGCCCTGCTCTGCCTCCGTGGAGATAATGATGCGGTTGGCATCCTCATTCGGAAGGAATCCCTTGGGGATGGTCATGAACATCCATGCCGTCACTCCCGCCATGACCAAGGCAGCGAGGGATATGAGGATGTGATGTTTCAAAGCCCAACGCAGAGTCCGACGATATGTGTTTAGCAGCCCTTCAAACCCCGCCTCTGACCATCTGAAGAGGATGTTGTTGCTGGCCGAGTGTACCTTCTGGTTTAGAAACCGACTGCACAGCATGGGCGTAAGAGAAAGCGATATAAAGCCTGAGAGAAGGATGGACACCGCAATAGTCACGGCAAACTCATTGAGGAGACGGCCAAGGATTCCGCCCATGAAAAGCACCGGGATAAACACCGCGGCCAGAGAGAGAGTCATGGAGAGAATGGTGAAGCTGATTTCGCGTCCTCCCTTAAGAGCCGCCTGCATGGGCGAATCACCCTTCTCAATATGACGGACGATATTTTCCAATACCACAATGGCATCATCGACCACGAAACCCACAGCCAAGATCAGGGCCATCAGCGAGAAATTATTCACGCTGAATCCCAAGAGGTACATGATCGTAAAGGTGCCGATAATGGAAAGGGGGATGGCTGCGCTGGGAATGAGAGTGGCGCGTACGTTGCGCAGAAAGATGAAGATCACGAGCACGACTAGCGCAATGGCTAGGACCAACGTGAATTCCACATCGTGCAGGGACTCACGAATGGAGTCGGAGCGGTCGTACAGGATGTCGAGATGCATTCCCGCCGGCAACTGAGCCTTGAACCCCGGCAGAAGGTCTCTGATGTTATCAATGACGGCGACGGTATTGGCACCGGGTTGTCTTTGGATGGCGAGTACGATGCCGCGAGTCTGATTGTACCAGCCGATGTTTTTGTCATCCTCGACGCCATCGATGACCTTGGCGATTTGCTTCAGCCGGACGGGAAATCCATCACGATAGGAAACGATTAATTCCCGGAAGGCTGCAGCGTTTGAGAGTTGACCGGTCGTTTCGACCGTGCGGGACTTCGATCCTGCATCCAGCTCACCGGTGGCCTCGTTGGAATTCGCCTCGCGCAAAGCGGTTTCCAGATCATCGAAACCGAGGCCTCGGGCAGCGAGTTCCCTGGGATCGACTTTGACGCGCACGGCGTGCTTTTGACTGCCGTAGAGATCAACTTGCGCCACACCAGTCACTGTGGAGAGCCTCTGTCCGATCAGTGTCTCCGCGTACTCGTTGACTTTGCTGAGGGCAATGGAATCTGAATAGGCAGCCAGGATAAGGATGGGCTGCTCTGCGGGATTCACCTTGCGGAATGAAGGAGGCGCGGGCATGTCCGTGGGCAAGTCGCGTTGCGCTTGTGATATGGCGGCCTGAACATCCTGAGCGGCTGCGTCGATACTTCGAGCCAAGTCGAATTGGATGGTCACCCGGCTGGAGCCGAGGGAACTGGTTGACGTCATCGACTCGATGCCCGCGATCCTGGAGAAGGCTTTCTCCAGCGGCGTGGCGACGGAAGAAGCCATGGTTTCCGGGCTGGCTCCCGGTAGATCGGCTGAGACGGTGATGGTGGGGAAATCCACATTGGGCAGGTCGCTCACCGGCAATCGTGAATAAGCCAGAATCCCGGCCGCAAGGATCGAGGCCATGACGAGAGTCGTCATGACCGGGCGTTTTACAAAAGGATCAGTCAGGTTCATGGCTGAGGGGAAGGAGTCGGAGTGGTGGAGGCTTTTGCGGCAACCTTGGCCCCGGGGGCAACACGGAGCTGACCGACGGAGATGACAGTCTCACCGGCCTGCAGACCTTCCGTGATCAGGCTTAGATCGCCCGTAGTGCGATAGATTTTAACTGGCCTGAGTGATGCCACTCCATTCTCTACGACAAACACTTGTGGTCCCTGTTGGCCCTCTATGATCGCTACGCTTGGAATGACAAGGGAGTCGGGTTCGTGACCAAGCGTCACCGTGACATCGACAAATTGCCCCGGCCAGAGGCGTTCGTTCTCATTGGTAAATTCGGCTTTGATGGCGATCATCCCAGAAGTGGTATTGACCGCATTGTCGATGAAGGTGAGTTCTCCTGTGGAGAGGACTTCTTTGGTCTCTGGGTTCCGTGCAGTGACGACGGGCTTACCTTTTGCCATCCACTCGCGAATGGTTGCCAGAGAACCTTCCGGGAGGGAAAACGTCACATAGATGGGCTGCATCTGGTTGATGACAGTGAGAACCTCCGTATTGGCTTGTACGATGTTGCCCGCTTTCAAGAGTGCTGCGCCGGTACGTCCACTGATCGGCGCTTGTACCTGAGCCCAATCCAGAGACAGGCGGGCTTGATCGACGTCGGCTTGGCGGGCGGCGAGTTCCGCCTTTTGGGACTCTGCGTTGGAGAGATATTGGGAGAATTGCTCCTTCGAGGCTACTCCACGCTTGATGAGAGTCGTGTAGCGTTCCGCCTGCTCAGTGGCATTGCTCAGTGTTGCTTGAGCAATGGCAAAATTGGCCTCAGCCCGTTTCAGGGCTGCCTCAAAGGGACGCGGGTCGATCTGGAATAGAGCCTGCCCGGCTTCCACATGGGCACCATCGACGAAATCCACCTTGAGGATCTCACCGGCGACCTTCGACTTGAGGTGCACGGTCGCAATGGGCTCCACGGTGCCGATGGTCAGCATATCGACGGGAACGGATCGGGACTCGACCATTGCTACTTCCACCGGTACGGGTGGCGCTTCCGAGGGTGCAGATTCCTGCTTGTCGCAGGAACTCAGGATGAGGGCAAGGAGTAGGAGGAGAGAGGATCGGTTCATGAGTGAGAAGGTCTGGTACAGGCGCCGTGAAGGAAGCAGTCGGCTGCAAAATCTGCTGAGTCAGAGAGTTTGCCCTTACCGTCTTCGCGGATCCATTGGCGGATCATCTGCAGGGTGATACCCAGGTAGGCAACGGCATAGAGCTTGGGGTTTCCCGGCTTGAATTCGCCATTCGTTTGCCCTCGAGCAATACACTTTTCAATGGCGGAAAGGTTGCGCCGCTTCAAGCTCTCCATCTCGCGCCAATGTTTCGTGTGAAGCGGGGATGACTGCACCTGATGTTGATGCAGAAAGATCTCGAAGAAAGTACGGTTCGCGTCGTGGAAGGCGAACTGCGAATGAATGGCCGCGCGGAGACTCTGCGGTGCCGTGGGGCCAGTCTCGAGAGCCTTCTCGAGCAGAAAAACCATCTCCTTCATTTTTTCCAGAAGGAGACTTCCGTAAATGTCAGCCTTGTCCTTGAAATAAAGGTATAGTGTCCCCACCGCAAAACCCGCGATCTGGGCTACTTCATGCAGGGAGGCGTCGTGAAATCCCTGGGAACTGAATACCGTTTCGGCAGCCTGAAGGATCAGGCGTCGGCGTTCCAAGCGGGCTCTTTCGCGATAAGATGCAGTCTTGGAAGGAGTGGGTGAATGGGCGTTCACAAAATGAATTAGAATTCATTTTTCTCTCCTGTCAAATGCCCAAAGGATATTTAAGTCCCGAATTGCGCGTGATGAAGCCGGCTATAGTGGCCGTTGAGAGCGAGAAGTTCCTCGTGGGAACCCTGCTCCGCGATGCCCTCAGGTGTGACGACGACGATGCGATTCGCACCCCGAATCGTGGCCAGGCGGTGGGCGATGATGAGAGTCGTGCGACCCCTGGCCAACTCAGCGAGAGATTTCTGGATATAGGACTCCGTCTCCGTATCGAGCGCAGAAGTTGCCTCATCGAGGATGAGGATGGGCGGATTCTTGAGAAACATTCGCGCGATGGCCAACCGCTGCTTCTGCCCACCTGAGAGTTTGACCCCCCGCTCACCTACCAGAGTATCGAGTCCCTGAGGTTGGCGGAGGATGAACTCCTCCAGATGTGCATTGCGGGCGGCTTCCCACACATCCTCTTCGGAGGCTTCAAGATTTCCGTAGATGATATTTTCCCGCAACGTGCCGCCAAAAAGGAAGACATCCTGCTGCACGATGCCGATCTGCCTCCGTAGGGAAGTCAACGTCACATCGCGGATATCGAAGCCGTCCACAGTGATTCGTCCCGATGTCACGTCATAGAATCGTGGCAGCAGGCTGCAAAGCGTGGTCTTGCCCGCACCAGAGGCTCCCACGAAGGCGATGGTCTCCCCTGCCTTGATGGAGAGATCTATGTCGGCGAGCACGAGTGAGGAGGGAGTGTAGCCGAAGCTCACCTTCTCGTATCGGATGTCTCCTTTCATGTGCGATGCTGTGATGGCTCCTGTAGCATCAATCACCTCGGGCTCCGTATCCATCAACTCAAGGTAACGGCGAAATCCCGCGAGTCCTTTGGGGTAAAGCTCGACGACCGCATTGATCTTCTCGATGGGGCGGAAGAGCACATTTGCGAGCAGCAGGAAGCCGACAAACTCTCCGGTTGTAAGATTATCATGAAAGACGAACCATGCACCGCAGAGCAGGACAAAGAGGGTGATCGCTCTCATGAGGAGATGGCTGAGTGAAAGGCTCCATGACATGATGCGATAGGCATCCAGCTTGGACTGGCGGAAGTTCCGGTTGCTCGCCGCGAAGAGTCGGCTCTCGTGCTCCTCATTCGCAAAGGCCTGGACCACACGGATGCCGCCAAAATTATCCTCCACCCGCGCATTGTAGTCGGCGATATCGCTAAACATCTTGCGGATGGCCAGGGTCATCCGTTGATTACACACGATGGCCAGCCAGATGAGGAAAGGCACCGCGATGAAGGTCAGGACAGCCAGCGGCCAGTGAACCAGAAGCATGATCAGAAAGGCACCGATCAAGGTCATGATCGCGATGAAGACATCCTCCGGCCCATGATGCGCCATCTCGCCGATATCGAAGAGGTCATTCGACATCCGCGACATGAGGTGTCCCGTCTTTTGGTTGTCAAAGAAACGGAAGGACAGCTTCTGGATATGGTCAAAAAGCGTCCTGCGCATGTCGGTCTCGATATTGATCCCGAGCATATGACCCCAGTAGTTCACGACGAACTGGAGCACTCCATTGAGGAGATAAATTCCCAGCATGGCTGCGCAGGCCAGCATGATGAGTGACCAGTCTTTCGTCGGCAGCAGACGATCCACCACCACATTTACAAAAAGCGGAAAGCCCAATTCCAAGAGCGCGAGAATCACAGCGCATGAGAAATCGATGGCGAAGAGCCGCTTGTACGGAAGGTAGTAGGACCAGAAACGCCGGAGCATGGGCGAGACATGCCATCAGCTTCCCTGGGAATGCTCAAGCATTCACAAATCAGGCTGCCTTACGACTGGGGAAGCTCACCGCTGATTTCAAAAAACTGTGTGGGAACAGCATCCTCGGCACGAGGGAAGGGATACACCTTTCCATCCTGATGCACCTCGGGTGTCAGGAAGTCATTGTCGGCGGTCATCATGAGCGTGTACTTGCCGTCCTTCACCGGAGCGAGGAGGGCCATGCCTTCCCACTTTGCTGCCAGTTGGCCGGGGTCTTTCACGAGGGCGGGAAGATTAAAGAGGAGAGTCTTCGTGACCGGTGTCGGCGTGCCTTCCGATTTTTTCAGAAGATTGGTGGCCTTGCTGGTATCCACCAACCAGACTGCCTTAAAAGCGGCCGGGGTGGGTGTTTTCGTCCCCGTGCGTCCGAAGCGGTCGCGTTCCAGGATCAGAAAGGTGTGGGCGTCGAGGGCGATGAGATCATTGACGGAGAGGTCGTCCGGCTTGAGTGGTGTGTCCGTGCCGGGGAGGTGCGTGGCGATGGGATAGTAGTATTCCTCGACAGGCTCTCCGCTCTGCAAATCAAGCAGCAGGATGCGGGTGAGAGGTGAAGCGTGTCCCCCGTCCTGCATGAGGCCGCTCTGGAAGGCGAGGGCGACCGTCTTGCCATCCGGCATGAGAGCCATGCCTTCGGCACCTTGGTTGATATTCCGGCCTGTGGCCAACTGCGCTTCTGCGGTGAAGTCGATCTTGTCAGCGGCTGTTTTGGGACGATACCACTCCGGCATCGCGATGCGGCGGATGAGTTTGCCGTCGCGTTGGAATTGATAAAGATCCGGACCGTATTCATTCGTCACATAAAGAGTGCCGTCCGGCGCGATGGCGATGGCCTCGGGGTCGATACACGTCCGCCCATCTTTCATCCTCGGCGTCGTAGCCTCTGGATCATCAGGAATCAGACCTGTCATCTCGCGGCCTTCTTCATCGCGGAAGAGGATGGACTCCACCACTTTCAGATCCAATTTCTCACCGGACTTTGTGGCCTTCAGTACAATATAGCGTGGACGAAAGGGAATGGTGCCATCACCCGCTCCACGATCCGGGATGCAAAGGAGGGTATCCGTGGTTGCATCGTAGATTACTCCGGAGCCGATGCCGCCGACAGTGTCGCCAAATTGATCGCGGGCATCTGCGGGGAGTTCGCCGGCCGCGACAATTTCGGCGCTGGCATGCAGAGGATCGAGGACTGGAGAGAATAGAGCCGCGAAGGCCGCCAAGAGGAAGTTGATTTTCATAAGCGCGCCCGCTTCATAGAGGCTTAGCGTAGGGAAGTCGAGGCTCTTCCCCGATGGCATCGGTGAGGGGAAGAGGTGGTTGTCCTGGCCCCAGAAATCTGCGGGGGATTTTCTTCGAGGTTTAGGATTCCCCTTCACTCGGGACAGGGAAGATGCGAGAAAGAAGATCGCCTCCGGGTGGTATATTTACTTTATTTCCTTCTCTCCCATGAAAAGCACGGTCTTTTATAACACGCAGCATTCGCCCATCGGATCATTCGCCAGCTTTACCTTGGGAGCGAGGGGAGCCAAGGGAGGATTCGGTCTGGAAATGGGCAAGCCTGCGGATCAGAATGTGTATATCGGGATCGAGGGGGGAGGTGTGGCGCGATGCCTGCCATTTTGCGAGATTCAGGAGGACGAGAGTGCGCGCTTCGACGTGGAGGCACACGGAGTGGAGCGGGCGGTGACGCTACAGCCTTTTACGCAAAAAGAGATCTCCCGGGAACTGACTCCCGGTCGCGATACGTGGAAAGCCGGTCCCATCGAGTTTACCATCCATACACCTGTGATGTCGGCACCCGATCCCGATGAGGCCAGCGATGAGGAGCTCAAGCTGGCCTATGTTCCATCATTGGCCTTGGAATTTGTGGTGGATAACCGGCAAGGAAAAACACCGCTTCGGGCTTTCTTCGGATTTTTAGGTAATGATGCTTACCGAGGTCTGCGGCAGTTGGGACATACGCATGATCTGACAGGTATTGCTTGCGGCGACTCCGTCGCGATAGCCAGCGACTCCAAAGGAGTCGTGACTGCTCAGGGCTTCGCCGCAGAGGACGCCCTCTCCGAGAAGCTCGATTTCAATCGTGGCTTCGGCATCGGAAATACCGGCCTGCTGATAGGGGCTGTGCCTGCGGGCAAAAAAGTGACATTCCGCTACGCAGTCTGTTTCCATCGCGCGGGAAATGTCACGACCGGGATGCCCTCCACCTATTTCTACAGCCGGTTCTTCCCGAGCCTGGAGAGCGTGGCGACTTATACTCTGCAAAACTTCGCTGCTGTAGCCCGTCGCGGTCAGGCATTCGATCGTAAATTCCAGCGAGCTCCTTTGAATGAGGCTCGGAAGTTCATGCTCGCACAGGCCCTTCACAGCTACTACGGCAGCACGGAGTTTCTCGTCGCCGAGAAGCGTCCGATGTGGATCGTCAATGAGGGGGAGTATCGCATGATGAATACCTTCGACCTCACGGTGGATCAGCTTTTCTTGGAAATGCGGCTCAATCCCTGGTGTGTGCGCAATGAGTTGGATTGGTTCGTGCGTCGGTATTCTTACACCGATACTGCTTTCCTTCCCGGTATCGAGCATGCCTATTCCGGTGGCCTTACCTTTACTCATGATATGGGCGTGGCGAATCACTTTTCGCGCCCCGGTTTCTCCGTTTACGAGAAAGCCGGACTCAAGGGGTGCTTCTCGCACATGTCTCACGAGGAGCTTGTAAACTGGGTGGTCTGCGCTCTCGTCTACGAGAAACAGACAAAAGACAGGGGCTGGCTCAAGTCCGTCCTGCCGATCTTCCATCAAGTGCTCGATAGCCTCGTGAATCGTGACCATCCCGATCCTGCTCAGCGCGATGGCGTGATGTCTCTGGACAGTTCCCGATGCGCTGGCGGTAGCGAGATCACCACTTACGACAGCCTCGATGTCTCGCTTGGCCAGGCTCGCAACAATCTCTATCTCGCTGTGAAATGCTGGGGGAGTTACGTCGGTCTGGCCGATCTCTTCTCGCGGCTGAGGGATAAGAAACGGGCTTCGCTTTGCTTGGATCAGGCAGCGAAGGCCGCCGAGACCATTGTGAGCTCTGCGGATCGCAAGGGCCTGCTTCCCGCTGTCCTCCATGAAGACGTCGTGAGTCGTATCATTCCCGCCGTGGAGGGACTCATCATCCCATGGGAACTCGGTTTGCGAAATGCCCTCTCAGAGTCTGGCCCCTACGGAGCACTGATCACGACTCTCAAGATCCACCTCAAAGGCGTTCTCAAAAAAGGCATCTGCCTCTTCTCCGATGGAGCCTGGAAGATCAGCTCCACCAGCGACAATTCCTGGTTGAGCAAGATCTACCTCTGCCAGCACGTGGCCGAGGATATTCTCGAATGTGTGCCAGCCAGCCAGATGACGTCGGCTGATGAGCGTCATGCTGCGTGGCTGCTGGATGAGGAAAATTCCTATTGGGCGTGGAGTGATCAAATCGTGCGCGGGGTAGCCAAAGGGAGCAAATACTACCCTCGCGGTGTGACCTCCATCCTCTGGATGGACTGAGCGGTTGCGCTTTGGCAAAAACGGACGATGAATATCGCATGTCATCGGATATGAAGGAGATTCCTGTTGAAGTCTGGCCGCCGGAGCGCCCGGGCGAGAGTTTCAATGTCTCGCGCACCTTGGCATGGCTGCTGGATGATTTGATTCCCATTCCCGGTACGAATTTCCGCGTTGGACTGGACCCCATCATTGGCCTGATCCCCGGTATCGGTGACGGCTCCACGACTCTAGCCTCCTCGATCCTCCTGATTCACGGACTCCGTGATGGGGTGCCCCGTATTGTGTTGGTGCGGATGATCCTGAATATGCTCATCAATGCCCTCGGCGGTGCCGTACCAGGAGTGGGCGATGTATTCTCGGCGTGGTTTAAGTCGAATATCCGCAACTATGCGCTTCTTCAGAAACACTCTGGATCTGGTCGGCGTTCCACTCGCGGGGATTGGATTTTTGTGGGGATTTTGCTGGGCGGCGTCTTTGCGATCGGTCTGGCAGTCTCAATCTTGGTGGCGATGACACTTGTGAAATTTCTATCCTGGCTCTTTGGTGGATAAAATGGAGTCTGGCTTGCTGATTGATGGTGGCGGGATACTATGGGCGTATGGATATACCCCAATCCACCCGCAGCCCGTTTTATCAATCCGTCAGTCGCTACTTTGACAAAGCCGCTCTGTTTGTAAAAACCGAGCCGGGAATTCTCGACCAAGTCAAATCCTGCAACAGCGTCTATCGCATGCGCTTTCCCGTGAAGGATGACGAGGGAAATGTCGTGGTCGTGGAGGCGTATCGAGCCCAGCACAGTCATCACCGCCTGCCTTGCAAGGGGGGTATCCGCTACAGTCTCGGTGTAAATCAGGACGAGGTCATGGCTCTAGCCGCTCTTATGACCTACAAGTGCGCTTTGGTAGGCCTTCCCTTTGGTGGAGCCAAGGGGGGCGTGAAAATCGATGCGAAAGCTTGCTCCGTCGGCTTCCGTGAACGGGTTACCCGCCGCTATACTGCCGAGCTTTGCAAAAAGAAGTTTATCGGTCCCGCCACCGATGTGCCTGCTCCGGACTATGGTACGGGCGAACAGGAGATGGCCTGGATAGCCGATACTTATCGGGCTCTGAATTTTAACGAACTCCATCCCTACGCTTGTGTCACTGGCAAACCCTTGGAATTACATGGCATTCCTGGACGTCGTGAAGCTACTGGCCTCGGTGTTTGTATTGGCATCAAGGAGTGTCTCGCGCATGAGGAGGATATGGCGCCGCTCGGACTGACGACCGGCGTGGCTGGAAAGCGCGTCATCGTGCAAGGCTTGGGCAATGTCGGCTTCCATGCCGCTCTTTTCCTGCAAAAAGAGGGAGCTCTCATTGTGGGTATTGCCGAGGTCGGTGGGGGGCTTTACGACGAGGCAGGCTTGGATGTTACTCAGGTGACCGCATATTTTCGAGAGCAAGGCACCTTGGAGGGATATTCCACGGGGCGGTTTATCAGGAATTCCGCCTCTGTTCTTGAGCAACCCTGCGATGTTCTTGTGCCCGCAGCGTTGGAAAATCAGATCACCGCGGAAAATGCCGGACGCATTCAAGCGAAGATCATCGCCGAGGCCGCCAATGGCCCTGTGGATTTCGAGGCGGATGAGATCCTGGCCGATCGCGGGATCCTGATTATTCCCGATCTGTATTTGAATGCCGGGGGTGTGACGGTCTCATACTTCGAGTGGTTGAAAAATCTCTCGCACGTGAGCTTTGACCGCATGAATTCCCGCTACACGGAACTGTCTAAGACCCGCATCGTCGATGCGATCGAACAGTTGACTGGCGAGACTCTTGATCCCACGCAAAAAGCACTGATCACGGCGGGTCCGAAGGAAATCGACTTCGTTCAGACGGCCCTCGCTGAGACGATGGCTTTTGCTTATCACAATATCCGCGACATCTGGAAGACACGGGATATGCCGGATCTTCGTACCTCAGCTTACTATTTCGCCATAAATCGTGTGGCCCGCAGCTATGCGGCCCACGGGATTTTCCCTTAAGCCTTCGCCGCCACGTTTGCGTAGATGCCGGAGACGAGCCGTTGGGTACGGCGCCCGTATTCGACATAGGTCGTGTATTGGAGATCATCCGGGCACGTGGACGTGGGGTCGTGAAAGACTGCACCCAAGTGTGGCTCAATCACGAAGCCTCCATCATATCCTCTCTCCGCCAGATCGGTGACGATGGCAGGGATGTCACCCTCTCCCTCTCCGGGGAAACAATGGTCAGCCTTGCCCTTCGCTGGGTTCCATACACCGTCTTTGATATGCACATGCGCGATGTGGTCCCGCACATGACGGTAAAACTCCCACGTTGACTGCTTTTTCCAGGGTGGGGGCGCAGAGCGGTCATCCGAAAAGAACGGATTGCCAGTGTCAAAAATGAGTTTGAGTCCTTCGACTTCGTTGAGGAGCTCCAGAGTATAGGGCCAGCCCATGCCTCCGTAGTTCATGCAGTTTTCATGCAGAGGAATGAGTCCCTCTCCTTGGAACATGCCGACGATTTCTCGTAAACGGCGGAATCGCTCCGGCGCCATCTGGTCATTCGTGTCCGGGCGCACGGCAAAGCTCATGATGCGAATGAAGCGCGTGCCGAGTCGCTTCATTCGATCAATGGCACGGCGACTCTCAACCAGCGAGGATTCACCGGATTCGTCAATCTTCTTACCCCAGTTCGCAATCGTTGAGGAGAAGCAACACACTTCGAGTCCTGCGTCCTTTACCGTGCGCTCGACGACAAGAAAGTCCTCTTCCGAGATGTCATGAAGATTCGCAGCAGGGTGTCCATTGACGGAGACGGCCCGCATTTCCATCTGACCCCAGCCGAGCTCCTGATGAGCTCTGATTTGATTCTCAAGGGGTTTGCCCGCTTCGTCTGAAATGCCGCTGATGTACATTGTGTTGTTTTCTGAGTTGAAGATGATTACTGACCCGCGAGCTCTTTGAAAAATCGGTCGAGGTTCCAGCAGTCCCATCCTTTGACAATGATCCCATCCTCGACGCAGAGCCAGGTCATGCCTTCCATATGGATTTGCCGACCGGTCGGTTTCAGGCCAAAGCCGTAGCCACTATGGGTTCCCGAGGCTTCCCAATGAAGACAGGCTTCCTTTTCGTCGCTCATGAGCCTCAATAGCCTGACGGAAAGGTCGGGTATGCTGTGAAGAAGGTTCCTGTGAAAATCCTGAAATTGCTCGCGTCCGTTGACCTCAATGCCGCCTTCCAGTCGTCCCTTCGCATCAGGGGCCATCAGTCGAACGATGGCTTCCGAGTTCCGATTGGACCAGACCTCCCGGAACCACTGGATGGCAACTTCGCTCGCAGGCGTGATTTTTGACATACCGAAGGCAGGAGTCGTATCAGACGTTGCCATACTCGGGAAGCCCTTTGCACCCTGAGCGGAATATTCTAGGGATTAGCGACCGGCTCGGCTGACACATCGGGCAAGTTCGGAATCGCTGCGTATCCAATGAATCGGCTCGTAGTCTGCTTGCCTGAGGGAATACGGAAGTCGAAAACACTGACCCCGTATTTCTTTTCCCCCTGATAGGTCCTCCCATCACTGGAACCTGCCATGACGGGTTTGTTTCCATGCTTCGTCCTGCCGAGATAGATCATCGTATGCGTTACTGGAGGATCATTCTTTGATTCATAGGTGCCGGTCCAGAAGAGGAGATCTCCCGGTTTCAGTTCACCGAGTTCAAACGTGTTTTGTTTCGTACTCACGACGGCGCGGAAGGTGCCAGCCTTCCGTGCCCAGACGTATTGGGTGCTGGCGGAGCGAGGAGGCTCACTAATGCCCGCCTCTTTCAGAACGAAGTAAATCGTTCCCGAGCAGTCCATGCCACCCTTGGCAGGATCAGCCGATCCATAGAGGTAGCCGAGGTTCTTCTGCGTCAGACTGAGAAGATCTTCTATCAAGTTTTTAACCGGCTGTGGGTACTGATCGCATCCTCGAAGGTCATGCGGAGTCAATGAGGAGACCTGCACGGGCGGCATTTTATTGCTGTCCTGTGCTCTCACCTCCTGACTGGTGACTCCCGGAAGGAAGATCGCCAGTAGGATACTCGTCACTTTGAAGCGGACGTCGGAAATTATCGTTTTCACCACAGAGGCATCGTTTGTGCTGCAAGGTGTGGTCTGGTGAGGGCGGCTTCTGCTTGTGCTCTGAGGGGAGAGATTTTAGGTTGCGCTCCATGGATCCCGCCCGCGGAAATTATCTTCCCGTCAGCACGAGTGAGCCTCTCGTCGCCGAGGCATGTCGGATTTTCTATGCACGTCTTCTGCGGATTGATCCGGGCGTGGAGAGTATTTTGGAGACGGCGACTCAGTTTCCCGAGGAACCCGCCGCGCAGTTGGCGAGTGCGTTTCTCTGGCTCTTTGGACAGACCCCGGAGGCGCAGAAACAAGCCGCCAAATATCTGGCCCAAGCCGATCAATATCGGAACCGTCTCTCCGCCCGCGAAATCGCATGGCTCGATGCGATGGCATCCTGGCATGCCCGGGAATTCGAAGCGACGGCGACAGCCTTTGAAGAGATTACAACCCGCTGGCCGCAGGACCTTCCCGCGGCAAAAGCTGCGGAGTTTATTTATTACATCCTCGGTCAGCATGCTTCGGGGCCGAGATTTCTGGCTCATATGGAGCGACTGGCTCCCTATCATCGGGAAGATCCCGACTATCTGGCCGTCACCGCCTTTGCGCATGAATTGTGTGGGAATGCCGGAGCCGCCCGGGACCACGCAGAGCAGGCCTTACAGATCGCTCCGATTAATCCCTGGGCCCAGCATGCCCTGGAGCATGTGTTATTATGGGAGGGGAGTCCCGATGACGCCGTGGCGCGATTGGAGTCCTGGCTGGGATCTTGGGCTCACTCGGGAAGAGTCATCCATTGTCACAACGCATGGCACGTGGCTCTGATGCATTTGGATCGCCTGAATGTCTCCCGCGCCTTTGCCATCTACGAGGAGCATGTCTGGGGGCATACTCCCGAGTTTGTTGTCGAGCAACTCGATGCCATCGCTTTTCTCTGGCGCGCTGAGATGGCAGGTTTCCCCGTTGGGAAGGAGCGCTACCAGGCCATTGCCAAATATATCGCCCCACTGGCGGGCACTCTCTTTATGCCCTTCGTCTCAGCCCAGTATGCCTACGCTCTTGCGCGGGCAGGGGAGCAGGATGCTCTTGACGAGATGTTGCGACAGGTGGACCTTCGCTCCGCCGCCGATGATGTGGATGCTCGCTGGGCCTGGGCTCCGGTGGGGCGCAATATCGTGCAGGCCTCGGCTTTGCTGGGAAAGGACCAGCCCGCGCTGGCCGCCGAGTTGCTGGATCCTGTCATGGATCGCATGCCGCGCATTGGTGGCAGCGATGCGCAGGATGACCTCTTCCGCTTTGCGCACATGGACAGCCTGAATCGCGCTGGCCGCAAAACTGATGCGAGAACTCTTCTCGGGCGCAGGCTCTCTCAAAAAAGTCCCAGCCCTTTGGAAGAAGACCTGCTTGTGAAGCTGGGTTGACGCTCTACATTACCCTATCCAGCAAAGGTTCTCCGCTCGTAAAGCGGCGGAAATTCCTAAGGAAGTGATCAAGCATAGTGGCGGCCTCGCGGTAATGTCCCCCCGCCGTATGTGGGGTGATGTGGCAGTTCGTTTGGTAACGCAATGGATGATCAGCCGGCAGAGGTTCCGGGTCCGTCACATCCAGCCAGGCGGCACGAAGATGGCCTGATTTCAAGACTTCCAGCAAAGCGTCCTGATCGACGGTGAGGCCCCGTCCGATGTTGTAGAAAACAGCTCCCTTTTTGCAGAGGGCAAATCGAGCATGGTTGAAATAGCGTTGCGTTTCCGCACTGTCCGGCAGGATATTGATGACATGATCAGCCTGGGAGAGAGCCTCCTCCAATTGATCTTCAGTGAAAACCGGGATCTTTTCGTTGCCCCTCGCTCTGCGCCTGTAAGCCGAGACCTCCATTCCCAGAGGACTCAACATTTCCGCCAGCCTCTCACCGATGGCCCCATAGCCGAGAATGATCACTTTTTGGCCACTCAGTGGCAGACAACTGGCACGCAGGGCATTCCACTCCTCCGTGCCATTGGCGGCCTGGCTCTGGAGTGCTTCCGGCAACATACGCGCCTGAGCCAATATGAAAGCCAGCGTGTGCAGCGCGCAAGCCTCCCGATAGACCGAGGAGCTATTCGAGACAAGGAAGCCGCGTTCTTTGGCCAGCGCCCTGAAGTCAGGATTATCATATCTCGTGATCCCGGCGGAACTGACCTGAATCCATTGCAAGTTGGGAGCGTTGCGGACGACCTCCGTGTCCGGTTGTCCAAAAGCAATGTCCGCAGTCGGAAAGAGTGGATCAGGCTCAGCCTTGGCCAGTACGGAGGTCAGCGGCACACGCGGAAAAATAAGCTCGTGGCCCGCAGTTGCTTCCTGCAATCGGCGCAAAAGATCGGGTGGCAGAGACTGATCAACGAAAATACGGAGGCTTTTCATAGCGGGTCAGCGATTAAGGACGTCGCCGCCTCCGAGTTCAAGAAAGGACAAGGGAGGGCGGGAATTTTGTCCTTCTCCCCCCCTGAGCCAGGGTTGACTACGCGAGCCTCTCTTGTCTGGACGCAATGCAAAATGTCAGATCACTGCCACAAACTCCGATCCAGTGTCCGGTACTGTATGGCCTCCATCACATGCGCTGGTTGGATAGACGCTTCTCCGGCCAGATCGGCTATGGTGCGGGAGACTTTCAGAATTCTATCATAAGCCCTCGCGCTGAGATTCAGCTCCTCCATGGCTTGCCCCAGCAGACCCTGGCTTGCGCTGTCGAGCTTGCAATGCTGCCGGAGTTGGGCATGGGACATGGCGGCATTGGCCCGGCACTTGCGATTGGTGGCAAAGCGTTTTTGCTGAATCTCACGCGCGGCGACGATTCTTTCCCGGATGGTAGCCGACGTCTCGGCGGGAGCCGTGCTGCTGAGCTCCTTGTACTCGACAGCGGGCGCCTCCACATGGATGTCGATGCGGTCCAGAAGCGGGCCGGAAATGCGGTTCCGATAGCGCTCGACTTGCGCGGGAGAGCATCGGCATTCCCTTTTAGGATTGCCAAAGTGACCACAAGCACAGGGATTCATGGCCCCGACCAGCATCACATTCGCGGGGAAGGTCACTGTGCCCGCGGCCCGGCTGACCACCGCCTTGCGATCCTCCAGTGGCTGACGGAGGACTTCCAGAGTGGAGCGCTTAAATTCCGGAAGCTCATCCAGAAATAGCACCCCATTGTGGGCCAGGCTGATTTCGCCTGGACTGGGATTGGCTGATCCTCCCACCAGGCCGACATCGGAAATGGTATGATGAGGAGCACGGAAGGGACGCTGGGTGCAAAAAGACGCCGTACTCCCGAGCAGACCACAGACACTGTGAACCTTTGTTGTTTCGATGGCCTCATCCAGAGTGAGGGGAGGCATGATCGTGGCGATTCTCTTCGCCAGCATGGATTTCCCGCTTCCAGGCGGCCCGATCAAAAGGAGAGCATGGTTCCCAGCCACAGCCACCTCGATGGCGCGCCGGACCTGATGCTGTCCCTTCACCTCGGAGAAGTCCACGTCGTCAGTGGAAGGCGTGGCAAAGAGCGTATCCACATCTTCCTTCACCGGCGCGAGATCGATTTGCTGTGTCAGGAATTCATAGACCTCCCGGAGTGAGCGCGCTCCATAGACATCGATTCCCTCCACGACCGCAGCTTCCCGGGCATTGGCAATGGGCAAAATGACCGCCTTCTTACGCAGCCGACGGGCCTCCAGTGCGATGGCCAAGGCTCCCTTCACGGGGCGGATCTCTCCGTTGAGAGCCAATTCCCCGACCAATAAACAGCGATCCAATCTCGGAATTTTGGCTTCCTGAGCGGCCGCGATCATGCCGATCGCGATGGGGAGATCAAAGCTCGGCCCCTCCTTCTTGACGTCCGCAGGAGCCAGGTTGACCGTCGTGCGATTTCGAGGCCAGCGAAAGCCCGCATTCGCGATGGCCGTGGTGACGCGATCCTTGCTTTCCCGCACAGAAGCATCCGGCAGGCCCACAATCACGACCACAGGCTCTCCATTGCCTGCATTCACCTCCACCTCGACCTCAATGGCATCGACACCTTGAATGGAGGCAGAGAAGACACGGATGAGCATCAGCGAGTATTAATCAAAGCAGGGGAGGCTTGTCGAATTCTGGGTTTTCAGATCCCGGATTATTAGCCTACCGTCCCGCTATGACCGCACTACCCGCGATTCTGGTCACAGGAGCTTCTTCAGGGATCGGTTTGGCAACGGCCCAGTTGCTGAGCAAATCGGGGTACCGTGTTTTTGCGGCAGTTCGCAGACTTTCTGATCGATCCATTCAGGAAAACCTGAGCGAAATCGAGCTCGACGTAAGTGATGAGGACTCCATCCGTGCCGCCGTGCAGAAGATGGAGCACGAACTTCAAGGAGCCGGACTTGCCGGACTCATTAATAACGCCGGTATCGCGGACGTCGCTCCCATTGAGTTCAATCCTGTCCAAAACTTCCGCCAGGTTTTCGAGGTCAATGTCTTCGGCATGGTGGCTGTCACGCAGGCCTTCCTGCCTCTGCTCCATCGTGCTCAAGGCAGGATCGTAAATATTGGATCCATCGGAGGCTTAATAACGATTCCCTTTGGTGCCACCCTCTGTGCTTCGAAGCACGCCGTTGAGGCCATCAGTGATTGCCTGCGACTGGAGCTCTATCCCGCTGGTATCCACGTCACCTGTCTGCAACCCGCGTCCATCAACTCCGGCTCTGCCGAGAAGCTCGCTGCGAAGAATGAACAGACCATCACCTCCCTTCCTCCAGAGGGGCAGCGCCGATACGCCGATCTGCTCAGGCGCTTCATGAAGGTCACTCTGGAGTCCGAGTCCAAGGGAAGTCCCCCCTCCCTTGTGGCCGATGCCGTACTTGATGTCATGCTGAGCGAGAGTCCTCCCGCCAGGAAGCTGGTGGGCAAAGATCATCTTCTGCTGAAACTTGCCGCGCAAGCCCTTCCCGATTCCCTCCGAGATCGGTTGTTTCGCAGGGTCTTTTTCGGCAGCCCTTCCTTTGGTTCCCGGTTGGCCTCTCAGGAGTAAGAGCATCATTTGGATTTGTCTCTGTGCCATTCTCCCCTCAGAGATTGCGCCGAAAAAATTGGCTGGGTCTCGCTGCCATCGTCGATAATTATGAGCTCATGAGCAATATGATCTGTCCCGAATGCGAAATGAGCGATGTACTGGAGCATCCCGGACATTGGGAGTGCATGACCTGCGGCCATGAATGGCCCCGGGCCGAAGAGGCCGAGAAGGCTCGGGTTGTAAAAGATGCTCATGGCAATGTGCTGGCTGATGGAGATTGCGTCATTCTCATCAAGGATCTGCCTCTCAAAGGTGCTCAAGTGCTCAAAGGGGGATCGAAAACCAAACCCATACGCCTCGTCGATGGTGACCACGAGATTTCCTGCAAGATCGATGGAGTCGCCGTAGGTCTGAAAGCCTGTTTTGTAAAAAAGGCCTGAAGACGCTTCTTTTCTGAAGCGATGATTCGTTGAGTTTCGTGAGTGCCCTCCTGTCCTTCATCGGAGTCGAACTCAGCCCGGTTTCCAATAAGGAGAAAGCTGTCTCTGCCTGCGGGGGCTTCATCGCGATTGCCCTCTTGGTATGGACGACTCATCTGGCTGTCGGGATCGAACAGGCTACATGTGTGATCGCCTCAATGGGAGCGAGTGCCGTTTTGCTTTTCGGCGTGCCTCATGGGCAATTATCACAGCCATGGCCTGTGCTTGCCGGTCATGGGCTGTCTGCCTTGATCGGTGTCTTGTGTGCCCAATATCTCGGACACGGATGGCTGGCAGCTGGCTGCGCTGTGGGCCTCGCCATCGGTGTCATGCATCAGCTCAAGTGCATCCATCCTCCCGGCGGAGCGACCGCCTTGACTGCAGTGATCGGTGGGGACGCCATCCATGCTCTGGGCTTCCAGTTTGTCTGGTGGCCCGTGATGCTCAATGCCTTCATCATGGTGGGAGTTGCCATCCTCTTTAATTGGTGCTTCGCCTGGCGACGCTACCCGGCGGCCCTGACTAGGCACCGCCCACTCAGGCCACATCCCTTTGGTCGGGAAACGGAGCATGAAGACATTGTGAAAGCTTTACGCGAGATGGATTCGTTTGTCGATGTGACCGAGACCGATCTCCTGGCTCTGGCCCGTATCATTTCCCGCGAACGCGAAGCCCGGATCCTCAAAGAAACCAGACGGCGGGCATCTTGACGCTAGCCTGATCGAACAAGTGTTTGCTTCTCGGAGGGAAATGCCGTCAGCGTTTTATCCGCCAGCAGGCTCATCTCCAGACTTGAGAAATTATTAGCGAAGCTCTTGCCGCTACTCAGGACCAGTGCTTAAATCCCGCCCGTGACTGGCAATTTGAATCGTCGTCTCGGCCTGCTGCATCTGCTGGCCATTTCCGTAGGAGCCATCATTGGCTCCGCTTGGCTCTTCACACCTCTTTTTGCGGCTCAGGCGGCAGGCCCTGGAGCCATCATTAGTTGGTGCATCAGTGGTGCTGCGGCTCTGATGCTCGCTCTTGTGTATGCGGAGTTGGGCGCGGCCTTCCCTGTTGCGGGCGGGCTGGCGCGCTTTTCCTATTTTTCCCATGGCAATCTCGCGGGCTTCGTTGCTGGCATCGCCTGCTGGCTGGGCTACGTGGCCATCGCGCCCATCGAGGTTCAGGCCATGGTGCGCTATTTGTCAGATCATTTCCCTTGGTTGATGACGGATGGAAGTTCGCTTTCTTTCCAAGGAATTCTGGTCGCCGGGCTGCTGTTGCTCGGCATGTCCTCGATTAATCTCCTGGGAGTCCAGTGGTTCGGAGAGTCGAATAAATACCTCACCATCTGGAAGATCATCATTCCAACCCTCATCCCCATCATGCTCTTGATGCGGGCCGGTCATCCCGGGAATTTTACGGACTTCGGAGGCTTCCTTCCTTCCGGCTGGAACGGTGTTTTTGCAGCCGTTTCCACCGGCGGCACCATGTTTGCCATGCTCGGCTTCCGTGCAGCCATCGAGATGGCCGGAGAGGCAAAGAATCCCCAGCGCGATATCCCTCTGGCTCTCATCGGCTCCGTCCTCATCACGCTCAGCATCTACATCCTCATTCAGATCGGCTTCCTGAGCGCTTTGCCTCCCGATAGTTTGAGTCATGGCTGGGCAAAGCTCTCCAGCACTGTCGCCGCCGGTCCTTTCGTAGAGCTCGCCGCCGCGGCCGGATTGGTATGGTTGGTGAAGCTGATCTTCATCGACTCGATCGTTTCCCCCGCTGGCTGCGGGCTCGTTTTCGCTGGAGCCTCGGCGCGGCTCTCCTATGCGCTGGCTAGGAATGGTCAGTTTCCCTCCGCCTTTGGAAAACTGAATGCCAATGGCGTTCCCGCCTTTGCCATCCTCATAAATTTCCTGGTTGGTCTCATTTTCTTCGCCCCCTCCCAGACATGGCAGACCATTGTGAGTTTCATCTCCTCCATCCAGATATTGTCCCTGGCCTTCGGCCCCCCGGCTCTTCTGGCCTTGCGCCGCACGGCTCCCCAGGCAGACCGTCCCTTCCGCCTTCCGTTGGCCGCCATATTGGCCCCACTCGCCTTTATCACGGCAAATGTGATTATTTACTGGTGCGGATGGGAAACGAACCGTGTCACACTCGGTCTCCTGGCAGGCTCGGCGGCGGTCTTCGTCATCGTGAAAAAAATCTCCACCCCCCACGAGCCCCTCGACCTCTCCGGCCTCATCTGGCTGATCCCCTATGTCATAGGCCTCGCCGTGATTTCCGCTCTGGGAAATTTCTCAGGAGGCACGGCGATGATTCCTGCCGCATGGGACATCCCACTCATAGCCCTCTTCAGCCTCGCCATTCTCGCCCTTTCCCTCTGGTCGCCACAATCTCGCTTACCCGATAGGTTTTTACACCACCGATCGCACTAGGAGTGCTTGCGTCACGCTGCCGAGTATTTTACCGGAAAGCTTGCTCCGGAAGCCTTTCAAAGACTTCAGCTCCTGTGGTGGCCGGAGAAGGCCACGTGGATGAGCAGGACGGGCATAGCTCTTTTTCAATTGGACGCTTGGCTTGGCAATTAGGGCACGCCTGGTGGGTCGGCCAATCTGAGGCTAGGCGGAAGGCTAGCAATCCAGGGATACCGAAAAGTAAAACGATTGCTCCCCAGCCTAACGCAGTAGACCAAGTGCGCCTTTGGCGACGAGCTAGAAGGATTGTAAACGATGCAAGTAAAAGGCTGACTCCCCAGATTATCAGCAATTCATTTTTGCCAGGTTTGGCGAAAAGTAGATTTTGGAAGTAGGTGGGTTGCGAATTATTCAGATAGCTCAACGTTTGAATCACGGGTGGTGCTGCGAGCATGCCTCGAATCTTCTTTCCGATTGATGGCTTGGTCGGTGTGTCTGGGGAAAGCTCGTACTGATGGAGGGTTTTTCCGGTATTGTCCGTCACCACGAGGTACTGGGGCCGGGGTTCTCCCTGAGGGGAAAGGATCGATTGATATCCAAAAAAGAATCGGTTCGCGGATTGGTCAGTGGCGATGCTGAGATAACCCCACTTCGTTCGATCGTGGGCATAAGGAACCGAGAAGAGCTTCTTGCCTGAGCGATCCAGAATCTGAATCTCGGTCTTCAGGGCGGCAACGAAGAACTGAGGATCTTCCATGTCGAAACCAAAGGCCATAAACGCTAGGAGGTCGGAGCCCTCAAGCTGGTAAATGGGCGTCACGGATCGATCGACCACGTTGATCAGGAGAACCTCTGTCGGGGTTTTGAGATAGAATCTCTCGCCGCTGAAAAAGATGCCGAGTAGCTGGTTGGGGGTCGGGAAGGGCTGGATCGGAAGTTCGTCCGAATGAAACCCCGAGCGGTCGATGATGCCCAGACATTGCCGGGTTATTCTGTCGTAACCGATGATGTAGTTCTGATGGTCGAGATAGTACCATTGCTCCCGCCTGTTCCCATACGCGAGGGGGCGGGCTATCAATGAGGAGTTCCTGAGAAAAAAGGAAGCATCCCTATAGTCGAAGGAGTCACCATAGAGGTAGTGATCCGGGAATCGGAGGTTGCTCTGTCCCGTGCCGTCATATTGATCGGTGACGTTTCTTCCCTCCTCATCGAAGAGGAAGCTTTTGCCGAGATCCTTGTCGGGTTCCGAAGACAAGACCTGTCCTTCGGACGTCAGGAGGAATCCCTTATAGGCCGAGTCGAAGCTGTAATAGCCTCTGCCGAATATCGCGTAACCCGAGAAAATCAGGATCATCAACCCGCAACAGCCGATCAGTATGGCGGCCACAAAGGCCCCGCGCGTGAAGCGGGGCCGGAGCTTGATCACGCGCCCGGAATGGATCGCCCCCATCGCAGCCACCATGAAAATGCCCAAGGCCACCAGAGGCAGGGAGAAGGGCAGGTAGGGGAGCAGATGGACAATGAAAATGAAGGCTCCGGCCAGAGCCAGGATACCGCGCGCGCCCATCCAACGCCCCTTGTGCAGGCAGATCAGAAGGGTCAGGGCATAGAGGCAAAGTCCGACGTACCAGTCACTGAGAGCGGGCAATAGCAACAACGGAGTGAATGGCGCGGCGAAGTTGCCGGGGGTGGCGACATAGACCACGCAGGCTGCCAGGGGCAGAAGCGTGCAGAGTACGTAGGCGGTCATCCCGACGATGATCTTTGCCAGAAGCACACCACCTCGCGCCACCGGGCGATGTAGTAGGGTCGACCATTGGTCGCGACTGAATTCCGGGATAAGCTGGAGACCCGCAAGTGCGATGCCAAAGATCGCGTACCCGAAGGAGGTGACCATCAGGAAGGTGGGATGACAAAATGTGATATTCTGACCATCGCCATTCGGTCGGGACGAGAGGGCATAAAAACAGGCGATGAATAATATCGCGAGCCCGAGCAGGGCCCATTTCAGGATTTCCCGAGCTTCCTTCCAGATGAGCTGTTTCATAGTCTCAGGTGTGTGAACCGGTTGGGGCGTCCATGATTTCAAAGCCATCCGGCTGCGGGGCATCCCAGGGGATGCCGCAGTGTGGGCACAGGCCGTGATCGACTGGGCGGGCCTGTTGGCAGCCTTGGCAACCAGCCAGCACGGGCCAGTCCGCGACCAGGCGGAAGGTCAGGATGCCGGGTATGCCGAGCAGGAACACAAAGGCGGTCCAGCACCAGGTCCTCCCGGGCTCAAAGCCTGCCCTGCGACACCAGAAGAAGGTCGCGAGGGCCAGCAGGGTGGACCAGCCGAGGCTCCAGTAGAGGCTTTCCACCGTGACCTTGCGCCCCGAGGTCCAACGCGAGCGATCCGCATTGACCAGGGAGGGAATGCCCGCCAGGGAGCCGATTTTGTCATAAGCCATCTCGCCGACGAAAAAGGACAGGCTCTTTGTCTTGCGCTGGATCAGCGTGCTCAGGGCAGTGTCCCTCCGATCCGGCGGGAGCGGGGGCAATTCATAACTCTTCAGCACCGTCCCCTGCTTGTCCACCACATCGACATATGAGGGCATGGTGGATTGTTGCTTACGCTCGATCCACGCGCTGGGCTCGTAAAAGATCTGAAACTGGTCCCGCGCCGGATTGGTTGAGACGGTGATATCCCCCCAGCGGTCCACATCCCTGTGGTAGGGGAGAAAGGTCACGAAGTCTCCCTTCGGCGTATAGACGGAAATCCCTGTCATCTGCGCGGCGTAAAATATGGGAATGGATTGCCCCTGATGCGTGGCCCAGGACATGGCCATGCCGTAGATGGGCTCCTTGACGGCGGGGACGATGGTTTCGATCTTCTGGGTGGCGAGAAAAGCAAACAGGATCCTATCCGTCATGGCGAATGCCTTGACCGCCTGGTCAGAGGCCCAATCCTGATCCGAGGGAAACGGGCGGGGCGGGGTTTCCGCCGGGTGAAAGCCTGCTGCGTCGAGGATGTAGCGGGGTTTTTTTGTGCTCTGCTGAAACGCGACAAAATGGGGATTCCGGGGAATGTAATACCACCGCAGGAACTCGGGAAACATCGTGCTGGTGTCGTTGCCGATATACGTATAGGGGCTGCGGTAGTCGTCCGGGCGGGGCCGTGGTTTCCACCCGTGGGAGTCTCCTATGTACTGAGTGGCGCGATTGGCTGAGGCCGTTTCAGCAGTTACGCGATTAAGCTGGAGCTTCGGATCGGTCGGCACCGAGCCATCGGGGAGATGCACGGCGGCGAGCTGACTATCCGTGTAAGTGAATCGCACGGGCGGGCCGCTTTTGGTCAATTGCCACCGGTAGACTTCGGAGGCCGACTTTGGGCCCCAAGCTTTCACTCCCCGGATCAGCAGGTCTCCGAGTCCGAAGAGCCCATAGAGGGCGATGAGCAGGAGGGACACCTTCCCCAGCCAGGAGCGTCCGTGGAAAGACTCGCGGGATGAGATCGTGCCATGGGCGGCGATCAGGAGGGCGATGCTCATGGCCAGTGTCGCCCACATCGCGAGGTGAAAGTGGGGCGTGCTGATCGTGAAAAACGAGACGTGCAGCGCAGCCAGGATGGGAAGGGAAAGGAGAAAATGGGAACGGCGCTTCTGAAAGGCGATGACCAGCGCGGCGAAGTAATACATCAGCCCGGCCAGCAGATCGGCAACGCCCGGACGGATCATGGAGGGAAGGAAGGGGGCCGCAAAATTCCCCGGCGTGGCTACCAGCCAGACCAGTACGGCGTAGGGTACGCCAACGGCGAAGAGGTAGAGGAGGACTCCGCTCAGGGCCTTGGCCCAGAAGACTGTGGTTTTATGGGTGGGGCGGTGAAGCAGGGCGGCCCATCGATCCGCCTTGAGTTCCGGGATGGTTTGCAGAAAGCCCAGCAAAAGCGCGACGATAGGCGCGCCGAAGGTCGTCACCAATAGGAAGCCGCCATTGACCAGTGTGAGGCCTTGGTACCTGTTGCTGTCATTTGTGGATTGAAACAGGCTGTAGCCAGCCGCAGCTCCAAATGCGACCATCGTCAGTAAAGCCCACTTTACATTTTCCCTCAGTTCCTTCCAAAGGAGCGTTTTCATTTGCTACGAAGGAAAAGGGATTTTTCTCCGCGCTCACCGACATAGCTAACGAAGGCGTCCTCCAGTGTCATGTCCACGGGATCGATGGATTGCGGATTCAAGGCTTCCAGCAGGGAGATGCTTTCCGGAGTGGGATTGGCCAGAGTGATGGCCAGTTCTTTTTCCGTGCGAAGACTCTCCAGTAGTCCGGGAATGGCGGGGGTGGGAGGTGCTTCTTCGCGGAATTTGAGGACGTAGTGGCGGAGATGATTGCGGAAATACTCAACCGTGCAGTCCGCTCGCAGGACGCCTCCATCGAGGATCGCTATGCGATCCGCGACCCGTTCCACATCGGAAAGGAGATGGGATGAAAAAAGGATCGTTCGGTTGGGCTGCCTAGTCACATAGAGCATGGACTGCAACAAGCTGCGGCGGGCCACCGGATCTAGACCGAGGGCCGGATCATCCAGTACGAGAAGCTCTGGCTCGGGGGCGAGTGTCATCGCCAGGCACAGACCTGCCCGTTGACCTCGGGATAGATGACCCGCCTTCATCTTGGGAGTCAGGCGGAAGTGCGAGACCACTGATTCAAAGATGTCCTGATTCCAGTTTTTGAAGAAACTCGCCTGAAATTGCCCGCACTCTTTCACTGTCATCCACCCGTACACATGGTGCCCCTCAGGCAGATAGCCGATCCGGGCACGTGTTTCTGGAGTAAGTTTCTGGGAATCCTCCCCGAGTACCCTTGTGCTTCCGCGCGTTGGATCTTCAAAGCCGAGCAGCACTCGGATTGTCGTCGTCTTGCCCATGCCATTCCGTCCGAGGAAGCCGTAGATACATCCCGTCGGTACCGTCAGGCTCAGGTCGCGTACGATTTCGCGTTTCCCGTAGTATTTGGTCAGGTGATCGATTTCGATGGCGGCACTCATGGTTTTTTCTTGGTGGGGTTTTTCTGCTGAAGACTTTGCCACGTGTCATCGATCAGACGATGCACCTGGGGGAGGGTGGCTTCTTGAAGCCTCGCCTCGTAACACAATTGCTCTGCGACTTCTTTAAGTCTGCGCTCCTGCTCTTCTTTGGAAAATACCTGTCGGCGTTCCGTGACAAACACCCCGATCCCTGCGCGACTTTCGAGTAGCCCTTCTCGGATCAGCTCCTGATAGGCTCGCGCAACGGTATTGGGATTGATCACCAATTCCTCCGCCAACGCCCTCACAGTCGGCAACTGCACCCCCACCTCCAGCTTTCCCATAAACACCCCCCGCTGGATATGCTGCATCACCTGCCGGAATATGGGCACATCACTTGCCGGCGAGATGGAAATGCCTAATGACATGGTGTACTATTCACCTAGTACACTTAGGGTATGGCGGCAAGCAATATTCTTGAAATGGAGCTTTCAAGATTTGCTTTTCGATCCCTAAGAGGGACTTAGGAAACAAAAAAATATCTCACCCCAGCCTTAATCCCGATCAAATCGATAAGTCGGCGCCACTTGCTCGATGGAGTTCACGCGGACGCCGAGATCGTTGACCAAGCCATCTTCCAAGCCGTAGATCCAGCCATGGATGGCGAGTTCCTGGCCCGCAGCCCAGGCATCTTGCACGATGGTTGTGTGGGATAGGGTTTTTACCTGTTCGATGACATTGAGCTCGCACATGCGATCTACGCGTTGCTCCGGCGTGGCCAGAGAATTCACATCGCTGTGGTGACGACTGTAGATGTCTTTGATACGCGTGAGCCAGTTGTCAATGCCTCCATGGGCTTTGCCTTCCATGGCAGCTTTCACACCTCCGCAATTGTAGTGCCCGCAGACAATGATGAAGCGTACCTGGAGTACCTTCACCGCATATTCCACCACAGAGAGGCAGTTCAGATCGGTGGGATAGACGAGATTGGCTACATTGCGGTGCACAAAGAGCTCCCCAGGTAACAGACCGACGATCTCATTCGCTGGTACCCGGCTGTCTGCACAGCCGATCCAGAGGTAGTCCGGCTTTTGCTGCTGCGCGAGCCGCGGGAAGAAGTCTGGCTCTTCCTTCTTGATGGAGTCAGACCACTTCCGGTTGTTTTCGATCAGAGTTTCGATTTCGTTCATGATGGGCTTTGCTCCAGGGTTTGGATGGTGATGTTGTCGTTCATGTCCCGAGTCGGAGGCGCGGTAAGGGCTCCACCAATAAGGGTGATATTGGCGATGAGGAAAATGCAGAGAAGTACCAGTGTGCTACGGCGTTCCCAGCGTATCGCGTATTCTTCCCGTCCGGCTTCGTTCAGGACACGCGAGCGGAGTGTGATCAGCAGCGCTACGAAGACGAGTACGTAAAGGATGAGGTGCAACTCATCCGGCAGTGTCGTGATGGTCAGACGTCCGGTCGAGGGGACGATCTGCCGGTGATTGATGATGATGGCAAAGAGCGCGGCGATTTGCAGCGACATGCGCCCCGCGAAAATGGGCGGATGATTTGTCCTCATGAAGCAGGCGAGCATGGCCGCAAAGAATGCGATGTAGGCACCGACCATCATATTCGCAAACAACCAGCCTCCCTTGCGATGCAGTTCAAATGAGGCCACGATCCACTTGTAGGAGTCACTCCGGCTATGAGCGAAAGGGTCGCCAAAATTCGTGGGATACCGCACCGCTTTTACTGAAAGATGGAAATCCTGAATCTGCCATCCCTCGCTCGCAGCCAGTGAGCCGAAGCCAGAGTTTTTCTGATCGATGGCAAAAGGCGGCACTGTGTTTGCATCGGAATATGGACCGATCACTAGGTTTACACTGTGTCGATCAAAGGGGTAATTGGACATGTCCCAATCCTTCGCCATCACAGCACGGACTTGGCGCACAGACCACAGAGTGCCGTCATTGTGCTCCGTCCAATGTTCCAAAATGGTGCGACTTTGACTCTGCGGCAGGGAAAAGGAAGCCAGAGGGTCCGGACCATTCTCAGGAGACAAAGTCCAGACATAGAAGTCCGCCATGAAAGAGTTTGCCGACGTATTGACCAAGGAGAGGGACTGGAGGTAAAGACCCACCGTCGTGGGGCGATCCATGACGGGTTCCTGAGCGGAGGCCTCCCATGGGGCCAAAGCCATGAGACCCAATGCGAGGGAGGCGAGAATTTTTGTGCTCTTTCCCAGCGACATGCGCGCTTTTCTATCGCCCATTTCGGAGAGATCAAGCGAGAACTTACCTTCTCCTTGGGAGGAACTTTCTCGCTTTAAGGATGCACTACAACTTCAGCAGGCTTCGTGGTTCCGTTGCTCCGCTGCTCATTTCCCTCCAGCACGTACTCCTTGCAGTGATTGATGCTGATGTCGCCCGCCGTACGAAGATCGGCCTTCTCGCCAACGCCCTTCACCTGACGCTGCTGCGTGTTCTCGATGATATTATCTTTGATCACGAGATCCTTGGCGGAGATGGCCATGATGGCTGGTCCCCCCACATTTCTGATCGTGTTATTCTCGATGAGGATATCTCGGTTCTCCTGAGGATATGCGGATCCATCGAAGAGGAAATGCTGCACCGTGATGGCCCCTGCATTGTAGGAGCCGGGTTCAAATGCGCGGTCATCGAGGCAGACTTGGTCGAAGGTATTGTTTCGCACGATCACTTTTTGCACCCATCCTCCCTCATGATGGATTGCGTGCGGCCCGAGTGTCACGCCGGACGACTTGATACGCTCAAAGCGGTTCTTCTCGATCACCCCGTCTGATGCCCCGATGCGGATGCCCCGCGCGCGATGATCGTGGAAGTAATTATTGCGGATGACGAATCCCGGACATGCCGTGGCTGGCACTTCCAGACTATCGCCCGGCTCGGCCTTTACCGGGTGTGCAAGCTCGATCCGAGCGTAGTACAGCTTCGTATCCGGAGTCGCCTTCAGAAGCTTGCGAGCCATCTCCTCGATGGCGGCCGGAGCTTCCCGTCTTTCGGCGAAGGCACTCGCAGGCGAACTGCTTCTCAGAGCGTACCCTCCCTTTTGCAGCACATTCACCACATCCCCTTCCTTCATCTGGGTGACATATTCTGGAAATCCGCGATAGGCCGTCCACAGGATCTTGTCTCCTTCCAAACCCACGATGGTCTGAATGGTGCCGTGCAGGTTGATCGCGTCGTCGCCCATCCAGGCAAAATCACAATTCTCCATCTGCACGCCCTGGCGGCAGTAGCCGAGATTTAGACCATCTGCATTCGTGCTGATGAGCCGGGGCTCTGTCGCTCCGGGCGGGGTCGGGCCTCTCTCGATGCGGCAGCTTTCCAGACGGATCCCCCCATCACAGCGCCTCATGATAAAGGCTCCGAGCCCCGCGGAGCGAACTGTGACATTTTCCAGATGCAAGCCATCCGTGCCCATAAAACGCACGGCATTCGCTCCATGACTTTTAAAAGCCAGCAGATCTCCCACACGGATCAGCTTGTTTCCCGGCTGAGGCCCGCCAAAGGTCAGGCGTCCCGTTTCGGGAGTCAGCACTTCGTTCTTGGACGGATAGATGTCCGGTACTTCCGGTCGCCAATTTCGAGTTTGCGGATCGAAAACAAACACACCTGAGCGCCCGGCCTTCGTGTCTTTCTCCATCAACGGATAGCCTGCATGGATTTTGTACTCCATCCAGCTAAAGTCCGGTGCGATAGCCGTGACCGTGGCTTGCGTAAATGGCATCGGATCGCTGTCGATCACCACATCGCGAAGCGTGACATTCTTTCCTCCCGCGAAGCTGAAGTATTCACTCTTTGGCGAGAAAAAGAGCGTCGTATTTTTTCCCTGGATGGTGAGGTTTTTCGCCTTATTGACGACAGCACTGCCCAGCACGGTGAATTCTCCCTCAGGCAGCGCCAAAGTGGTTGCCTCCTCCGCAACAGCTTTGTCGATGAGCGGTTGCAACTCGAGAGTTGGCCGCTCGGTGTTTATAGCTTCAGATGCGAGTGAAGGGAGAGTCAGCAAGAGCAGGAGGGGAATTGCCACCAGCCCGCATTGGAAATACCGGGGCGGTAACTGAATATGAGAATTCACACAGGAAAAATTCATTTCGTGAGAGGAGTGAGGTTTCTATAATATATAGAGAATAGAATTTTTCAAAAAGCTTTCTCTAGAATCTTTGCGGGCCTGTCCCGGTTGCTTACTGGTGATACAGGCCATGCAAAAACGTCTTACTGATGCACGAGAGACCGACATCAGTCCTCTGACGCTCAGCGATTCACTGCTTTCGCGAGGAAGCCGGCTACCTCCGGAAGCAGGTTGCGCGCGGCGAAGTCATCACTGTCCCAAAATCCGTGATACTCGCCCCGTCCGTCGAACCACACCACCTTAGCTTCTCCTCCCGCCTCGTTCCAGGCCGTCACGATATCTGAGGTATGCGGCGGAGGGACGAGTTGATCCCCGCGGCTATGCATGCAGAGGAGCGGGGGCAGGGGAGGGGTGAGATGGGAGAGTGGCGAGGCCTGTGCGATCAACTCCGGCGTCGGCGTCTGCCCGAAGAATTGCTCCAAAAATCGAGGGCCGAAAAGATTGGGGCTATTGGTCCCGTGGACATTGTCCACATGGACCGGACCCGCGAGGTTGATGATGTGCTCGACCTTTTCCGCAGGCAATCCGAGGCCGGTCATGAGAGCCAGATGCCCTCCCGCTGATACGCCCATGACGCCCAGTTTCCCGCTACTCGTTACACCATGTGCGGCGAGTCCTCCTTCCAGGAGCAGGTTGGCGGCAGCGAGGCAGTCCTCCAGACAGGCGGGCCAGGGGGCATGTCGGATGAGTCGGTAATTAATGCTGAAAACTGGCCGCCCAGCCCCTTGGAGCACGACAGCCATGGATTCCAGAGCTTCCTTGCTCATGGCGTTCCATCCCCCTCCATGGATCAGCAGTACGGGATGTCCCGTGGCCTTCGAAGTTGGCAGGAAGACATCGCCCACATGCCGTTCCCCCGGCCCATAAGGAATATCACGAGAGATCATGGAGTCGTCTTGAGAGGCCTAGTGATTCCCAGCTAGCAAGCCTGCGAGCGAGAGGTCCTTCGCATAGCGGATATCGCTGATGCGCCAGAGATCACCTTGCGCTAGGAGGGAGAATACGATTTTTTTCTTTTTCCCGAAGTTTGAGAAGGTGACGGTTACCGTGGCGGTTTCTCCCTGAATCTTGGCCTGATGGATGGTAAAATAAGTGATATCCGTATCTTGGGCATCAAAGAGTGGGTCAAAGCTCAGGGCTCCTACTTCCCCCTGCGATTCCTTCGCATCCTTCCACAGCGCATCCGCCAGGGGCTTGGTAAAGAAGCTCTCAAGCAAAGCCCGATTTTCAACCTGGAAGAAAGGACTCTTGGTTTCGTGCTGCTTGTAGAGGGCTGCGATGAGCGTCTCGGGCGTCTGGGGGTCACCGGCACGGATACCGGTGGAGCAGCAGAGGATCAGTGCAGGAAGCAGCGCAGTGCGGAGGATACGAGTGAACATAAAGTGGGCTGGATTGTTAAGCTGGTGAGCTCCTTTTGAGAGTCGCGTTGACCGGGAGCTTTAAAGAAGATTCTTCATGGAGGGGGCCTTTGACAAGTCCTGCCACGCGGCAGGATCACCGTGCAGACGCTTCTGGTGACTTTGAGGTGAAGCCGACCGTGGCGACTCCCGCAGAGTTGCAAGCTTCCAGGACGGACAGGATGTGATCGTACGGGACACCCTTGTCTCCACGAATGACCACGGCTTGCTTGCCTGCGAGTTTTTCCAATTGCAGGAGCTTCCCGACAAGTTGCTCCTCGGTGAGAGGCTTTTTGTTGACGCTTAATTCTCCCGAGCGGGAGATATTGACGACGAGGAGTGGCGGACGGGCGGGCTTCTTGGAATCGCTGCTGGCGGTAGGCAACTCGATCTCTGTTGTGTTTTCCGACGCAGGAGCCTGGTTCCAAGTCAGTATCATGTAGGCGAGTAGTACCAGCAAGATGTCGATGAGTGAGACGATATTAAAGACCAGAGTATGGTTGTTGCTATGGAGTGTGCGACGAAAGTTCATGAGCGTGAGTCATTTGGGCGATGGGATGGACACATGTGTCCGGTTGTTGCGCGGTAAACCCGATCCTACGAGAGTATGCATGGGTAGGTACGATGGTACCTGACAGGCGCGACTCTCTGGAGGGGTGCTTTCCTTGGCTTACAAGGTCAGGCGCAAGGAGGAGCCAGACCGCTGGCTCTCAAATGATCCGCTGAGAAAAAGGGGATGTGCCGCCCGCTGGCGAAGCCAGCTATCGATCGACAACGCGGAGCGGCCAACTGATGTGCTGTCGGAAGCATGCCGGTGACCAGGCCTGGTCCATGAGCCGGCGGGCTTGCGAGAGGGCGAGCTATATCACTGGAGGAGTCATGAAACCCAGTGTCGCTCGACATCGCTTTGACACGAGGGACAGAGGATGACGGCGGAAGAATGATGCCCGCCAGCAATAGGGCGACATGCAATACACTGATGATGGCGACTCGAAGCATCCTCGATACGCTATTTCGGCGAGGGAGAGCATCGCGTCAACTCTTTCGTTCGAGGAACTTTCCTGGCCCTCAGAGGCTGGGGCGCCAAGACAATTGCGACGAAATAGTTACTTGGCCTTACTTGCCAAAAATCAGGGCAAGGCGTAGTTCGAGGGGAGTTTGAACTCGTCAGAGCTTGCCAATAAATCACCACGTTCGCTGCTGGCAGACCTTGTCGTCATCGCTGTGGTGGGTGGCCTTTTTGCGGCGATCCTGACTGTTGCTCAGCAGTGGCGAGCTCCGTTCCGGGCGGAGACTCGTATAGATCTCTCATTCTGGAGCCTCCCCCTCTATACACTCTATTCTCTGGCTCGGGGATGGGCTGCGATGGGGTTATCCTTCGTCTTTGCCATCCTCTACGCCACGTGGATGTATTACGACGCACGCGCGCGTGCGGTGCTCATGCCGGTTCTCGACATCCTACAGAGCATCCCGGTACTGGGTTTCATGCCGGGCTTGGTGCTTGCTCTGGTGGCCCTGTTCCCCTCCAGCAATTTCGGCCTGGAACTCGCCTGCGTCCTCATGATCTTCACGGCTCAGGTGTGGAATATGGTCTTCAGTTATTATGACTCCCTCAAAGGCGTTCCGGAAGAACTCCGACAGATGGGGGAGATTTGCCGTTTTGGCCGGATGCAGGTGTTTACCAAGATCGAGCTCCCCTTCGCGGCTCAGGGACTCATTTACAATGGCATGGTCTCCATGGCGGGCGGTTGGTTTTTCCTGACCATCAATGAGGCATTCACTCTTGGCTCACGGGACTTCCAGCTCCCAGGCCTCGGTTCCTACATGAGTGTCGCCATCGCACAGGGGAATGTTCCTGCCCAGATCGGCGCAGTGATTGCCATGGGGCTCATGATTATCGCGGTGGATCGGCTGGTGTGGTGGCCGCTCGTCATCTGGTCGCGGAAATTCAAGATTGAGGACACGGCTAGCGGCCCCATGGAGACGACTTTCGTCCAGCGCCTTTTGCGAAAATCCGGCCTTCTTGGCTTGGTGTCGGAGGCGCCCCTCCATCTTGAGCACGGCTTTACGCGGATTTTCCGGATACATGCTCATCGCCATGAGCCCCTACCCATGGAAGTGGAGGACAAGCCATCTCTCCCGATGAGTGTCTTCACTCGCGTATTTTACCCCTTCCTCATGGTGGTTGTTTTGCTGACGGGATTTCTAGGCATCTGGAAACTCTTGGAGTTGATCAGTGATGTCGATCTCGCCGAGTGGACCAAGATTCTGCTTTCCATGGCCACCACCTTTCTGCGCGTATTGGTCGCTCTGGTCATTAGTTCTGTCTGGACCATTCCTGTTGGCGTGTGGATCGGTCTGAATCCCAGGGTCTCCCGCTACCTTCAGCCCATGATTCAGTTTGCAGCCTCCTTCCCTGCCCCTATGCTTTACCCGCTCGTGCTTGGATGGGTGCTCGCCATCGGGGGGAATCTCGAGTGGGGTTCCGTCATTCTCATGATGCTCGGGGCGCAATGGTATGTCCTCTTTAATGTCGCCGCCGGGGCGCAGGCTATACCCGCTGATATGGTCGCCTGCGCAGATGTCTTCCGGATTCAGGGCTGGGCTCGATGGCGCAAATTCATTCTTCCCGCCATTTTTCCCGCGCTTGTCACTGGCTGGATCACTTCCGCCGGGGGAGCTTGGAATGCCAGTATTGTCGCCGAGTATGTCCAGCAGGGTAGTCAGACATATGCCGCCTTTGGCCTGGGAGCACTCATCAGCGAGGCCACCGCCGGCGGGCACTTCGATGTCCTTGCCGCCGCTGTCGTTGTTATGGCTCTGGCAGTTGTCACCATTAACCGCTCATTATGGCGTAGGCTACAGAAAGCCGGAGATACTTACTGCCGATTTGGAGGATAAGCATATGGAACCGCTCATTTCACTCGAAGGCGTCTGGTTGGAGTATCCTGGAGAAAAGCACAGTCATCCCGCCACCATCCTGCAGGACATCAATCTCTCCATTGCCGAGAATGACATCGTCGCTCTCCTCGGTCCCTCCGGCTGCGGCAAGAGCACTCTGATCCGTCTCGTAGCCGGATTGATCCGCCCGACCAAGGGTACAGTGAAATTCCACGGTCGGGAAGTGGACGGCATCTGCCCTGGTGTGGCCATGGTCTTCCAAAACTTCGCCCTCTTCCCATGGCTGACCGTGCAGGGAAACATCCACCTCCCCCTGAAGCAAGCCGGTCTCACCGATGCCGAGATTGGCGCTCGCACCAAGCGCTCCCTGGAGATGGTCGGACTCATCGGCTATGAAGGTGTCTATCCACGAGAGCTCTCGGGAGGTATGAAGCAACGTGTCGGTATCGCCCGCGCTCTGGCTGTAAATCCTGAAGTCCTCTGCATGGACGAGCCCTTCAGTGCTCTCGATGTGCTCACCGCCGAGTCCCTTCGCAATGAACTCGGGCGACTCTGTGCGGATGCAGAGAATCCCCTGCGAACTATGATCTCCGTCACGCACAATATCGAGGAAGCGGTTTATCTCGCCAAGCGCATCATTGTTCTCGCCGCTCATCCCGGGCGCGTCGCTCTGGATCTGCCCAATCCCTTACCCTATCCGCGCAATCCAGAGTCCCCTGAGTTTCGCGCCGTGATGGAGAAGATCCATATGATCCTAACCCATCATGAGCTCCCTGAGCCGGGAACCCTTCCCGCAGAAGACAATTTCCACACTCCGCGTATTTCAGGAGTCACGATTGGTGAAGTCTTGGGCCTCGTCAGCCTCTGCACGACTGTTCCGGCAGATCTCTTTGAACTTGCAGATGAGCTCCACGAAGAATTTGACTCCATGCTTCGCGTCATCCGGGCGGCGGAGATGCTCGGCCTCGTGACCACCCCTGAAGACAATGTTGTTCTAAGTCCGTTAGGCGAAAAATTTCAGACAGCTTCCATGGCTGAGCGAAAAAGCATTCTCGCTGAGCGCATACAGATATTACCCCTCTATCGCAGGATTCAGGATTACTTGATGAAGGCTGACGAGCATACCGTTGATATGCATGAGTTCCTCATCACTCTAAAGACTTGGTATCCTCATCAGGATGTGAACCCTTTGGCCCGTACCGTGGTGAGTTGGGGACGCTATGCCGATCTTCTTATCGTGGACTCCTCGCGGAAGACGATTCAAGCTACGGCGCAAGCTCTGAAAATCGCCGTCTGAAACATGCATCAGGTTGCGCAATAACGGGTTGCGCTTCGCAAAGTTACGCTTATGCTCTTTTCGAGCAGTGAGGATAAGGAATGATGCGTTATTCCTGCACTCTGCTTAGCTATGCGATCCACTATTTCGACCACGCCTGAAGGGGGCTCTCTCCGTGTAATGATCTTGGAAGATCATCAGATGGTGGCTGATGCCCTCGAAATCTGGCTCTCTCATATGCCTAATGTGGAGGTGGTGGCGTCTGCAAATTCCTCCCACGAGGCCGCCGCTCTTGCCGTGCAGTGCCGCCCCGATCTTATTCTCCTCGACTGGTTTCTGGATGGTATTTCCTCTTCAGAAACTGTCAGGGTATTGGGAAACTTACCTGGCAAGCCTCGATTGCTGGTCATCTCAGCCATGCGCGACGTCGTCGTGGTCGAGCAGGCCTTGCGCGCTGGTGCTCACGGATTTGTCTCAAAGCTCGGAGGCCTCAGTAAATTGTTGCAAGCCGTGGAGACCGTCATGCGCGGAGAGATATTTCTCGATGCCGACATGGCAAACTCCCTCATTCGTCAGAAGTACGATACTAGCCGTCGAGTAAACGGCCCGGAAAACCTGACGGATCGAGAATTGCAGGTTTATTCCGCCATCGGCAGTGGCAAAAAAACCGGTGAGATCGCTCAAGTGCTCGGAATCAGCGTTAAAACCGTCGAAGCACACCGGGAAAACATTAAGAACAAGCTCGGCTACTCCAGCAGCAGTGAACTCGCCAGGGCGGCTGCCCTCTGGATGTCAAAAAATATTCTGCCTGCTTGAGGCACGCTAGAGTGAAAAAGGCGGGTCCTGCCCGGTTTTTAACTCTCTTTAAATTTCCCTACCGCCACCTGCGCTTTCGCGTACGATATAAGAGTGATGTCCCAAAGCTCCGCTATCTCCTCCTCTGGTGGTCTTTCCACCTTGGGCCTCTTGGAAGAAGTTGTTGTATTCTCTCCCGTTTCATCTAATGATGCGCCCACTTTGGGGTGGGCATCTCCAGCCCTCAGTATTAAATTTTAGACATGTCACACCGCCTGCTGACGCTACTCACCGGCCTGCTTTGCTTGGGAACTGCCTACGCGCAGAATCCTCCGCAGACCATCGACCTGACGAAGTTCCCCGCCGCTGCGGTTGATGATGTCGTGGTCCCCGTTCCGAGCGAGGTATTCGTCGTTCTCGATAAGCTGGGTACTCCAAATTGGCGCGACGAATTGCCTGTCAATGAGGGCACCAACACCGGCAATCGTGCCCAAGTCGCTCTCCTCCTCGGGACTGTCATTGCCGATGGCTTCATTGCTGTCCAAGCTCAGGATACCCAGCGAGTGAAAGATATTGGCCAGCAAGTGCTTAACTTGGCTGATGCCATCAATGTCCGCAAAGCCGTCATCGCCCGCAGCAAGAGCATCACCGAGAAGGCTGACGACAAGGACTGGAATGCCGTCCGCCGCGAGTTCGACGGTGCCCTTCAGGATGTCCGCGGAGCTATGCAGGAACTTGGTGATGACGACCTTGCTCAACTCGTCAGTGTCGGCGGTTGGGTGCGCGGTACGGAGGTTCTTACCTCCGTTGTCTCGAAAAGCTATTCTCCCGAGGGAGCCGAACTTCTCAACCAACCCGAACTGCTGAACTACTTCAGCCGCCGCCTCGATAATCTAGGTAACAATCGCCTTAAAAAGGAACCCCTTGTCGCCCAAGTGCGCAAGCTCCTCAAGGATCTCCGCCCTCTGATCTCCAAAGGCCAGACCGGAACCATTTCCGTGGAAAATGTTCGCAAAATCAACAAGATGACCGGTGATACCGTTACGGCCATCACTTTCCGGGAAGGCTGATCACGCATGAAATCCGCGACTCTCATTGCCCTCCTTGCCCTGTCAGTGCTCTTCGCACCCCAGGCGAAAGCTACTGTTGACGATGCGCTTTCCTTTGCCTACGAGGCCGCTGCGCCTTACGTGAAACAGGGATTCTCCGTGCGTGAGGACGCGTGGGGAGGGGACCTTGGCGTGAAGGACCAGAAGGCCGTCACAGCCCAACTTTTTAAAGGAAACGAATATTGGTTCTGGCTCGGCACAGATGTGCGCGGAGCGGTCCTCTCGGTAAGCCTCTATGACTCACAGGGCCGTCTGGCACAGACGGAAGCCTGGCAGAAAGGCCGCTTCGCAGGCGCCCGTATTGTCCCCCAGCGTACCGGCACCTACTACGCCATCGTTACCGTGGAGAAATCGCCTCGTGAGCGCACCAACTGGGCGCTCGTCTATGGCTACAAGTAATTCTCCCGCCAACGGCGCCGACATGGAGACTCTGACTCTGGAGTTTGATAATGCCCGGGCGATGAATGCTGTTTACGGCGGCGACGAGCAATTCCTCAATGAGCTTGAGAATGCGCTTAATGTCCACATCACAGCCCGGGATGGCTGGCTGAAGGTGGAGGGTTCCGCGGAATCCCGGGAGAAAGCGAAAAAAGTCTTCGAGCAACTTCAAGCCGCCACAAAGAAGGGCATTCCGATTCGCCGCCACGAATTCCAGTACGCTTTGCAATCCGTCATTGGGAACTCCGGTAGCAATCTTGGCAATCTCCTCAACTTTCGCATTCAGTGTTCTCCACGAAAACCTGCCATTATTCCGAAAACCGATGGCCAGCGAGCCTATCTCCAGTACATCCAGGAGAGAGACATCACTTTTGGTGTGGGTCCAGCTGGAACCGGTAAGACCTACCTTGCCATGGCTATGGCGGTGGCAGCTCTGAAGCAGGAAAAGGTGAATCGCATCATCCTCACCCGACCTGCCGTGGAGGCTGGTGAGGCGCTTGGCTTTCTGCCTGGCGATCTTCAGGAGAAGATTCTCCCCTATTTACGTCCTCTTTACGACGCCCTCTACGACATGCTGGAGACCGAGGAGATTCAGAAGTTTATGGATCGCGGCGTCATTGAGATTGCCCCTCTGGCTTACATGCGGGGTCGCACGCTCAGCAATGCCTTCGTCATTCTCGACGAGGCCCAGAATACCACCACCGAGCAGATGTTTATGTTCCTCACCCGCCTTGGTCAGGATTCCAAATGCGTCGTCACGGGTGATCAGACTCAGATCGATCTTCCCCGCAACAAACGTAGCGGTCTCATTGAGGCTGTCGAGGCGCTCCGCAACGTGGACGGAATTGCCTTTCAATTTTTCCAGGAAGTGGATGTAGTTCGCCACCCGCTCGTACAGGCCATCATCCATGCCTATCGCGAGCACCGCGGTTTGCAGGATAGCCGTATCTAGTATTATAGTAGAGATTCGTTAAATACACCCATGTGGAAAATCTTCCAGAGACGGCGACTCATCGAGCGCGGCATGGCCTGCGCAAAGACACGTCGTACCGTCAGCGAGCACCCCTTCACTGCCGAACTTGAGTGCGGCTGGGTGGTTCGCGCCGCCATCCTGATGGCCTTTGTGGCGGGGCTGGCTGTATTGATTTTCAGCGGACATCAACAGGATGAAACCGCCAAAAAGTTTCTTCTCTGCCTGCTGATTTTTGTCACCGCAGTGGCTCAGCTCTGGATTAATCATCCCGAGACCTTAGTCGCAAATTCCCGCCTCGCCTTGCTTATGGGCGTTTTGCTGGCGCAACTATTCTTCAGTAAGCTCATCCTCAGTCAGGTGGCTGCCGGCCATATCGATCTCCAGCTTGCTCCACTTCTCGTTCCCTACGCCTTTGCTCCCTTGGTCCTCTGTGTCCTCATGGGTAAAAGCCACGGCCTTTATGCTGCGATCTTTTCCAGCCTGTGGGGATCACTCTTGGTAGGGAAAATTGATCCCGTCTTTCTCGTCATCTCTCTGATTACCGGCTTTATCGCCGTCTATCTGACTCTTCAGGTACGCCGCCGCAGCCGTCTTGTCCGTGCTGGTGTTTATGTCGGCATAGCCACTTGGGTCTTAGCCGCAGCCTTTGGCCAGATCGGCCCCATTATCTGGGAAGCTCCGAATGAAACCAACTGGCGCATGATCGGCTTTCAGAGCCTCGCTGCCATCGGCGTGGGCTTTGGCACGGCCATCCTTGCGTCTGGCGTCCTGCCGATCCTTGAGAGTCTTTTCCGCATTACCACCGACATCTCCTGGTTGGAAATGGCGGATCTGAATCACCCTCTTCTTAAGCGCCTTAGCCTTGAAGCTCCCGGCACCTATCATCACAGCCTCGCCGTGGCAAACCTGGCTGAGGCGGCTGCTGAAACAGTGGGCGCGAATGCCACAGTGTGCCGCGTTTCCGCATACTTTCATGACATTGGCAAACTCGTGAAGCCGGACTATTTCACGGAGAACATGCGGATGGGTGAGAATCCACACGACGACCTCACTCCCACGATGAGTGCGCTCATTATCATCGCACACGTGAAGGAAGGCGTGGATCTCGCTCTCAAGCACAAGTTGAATACTGAGATCGTGGATGCCATCCAGCAGCATCACGGTACGTCGCTCGTTTCCTATTTCTATCAGCGCGCCCTCCAGCAACAGGAAGATGTCCGCATGGGTGGCAAGATTATGAATATGCGCGCCGAGGACGTTCCCGAGGTCCGCACGGAGAGCTTCCGCTATCCCGGGCCGAAGCCCCAGACCAAGGAGGCCGCCATCCTCAGCCTCGCCGATAGTGTCGAGAGCGCCTCGCGCTCCCTTGAGCGGCCCACCCCGCAACGAATCGATGATCTGATCAATGGTATCATCGACGATCGCATCGCTGATCATCAACTCGACGAGAGTCCTCTCACCCTGGCCGAGATCCGTCGCATGGCCGAGAGCTTCCGTTCCACTCTTGTCAGCATGCTCCACGCCCGCGTCGCCTATCCGAAGCGCGAGGAGAAGGAAAAGAACGCCTCTTCTGAGCGTAAGGCCTCCCAATCCGCCGCCTGAGGCTGTCGGGCTTGAGTATACGCATTGGTCGCATGAGTAAGCGTACCCGTCTGGTGTTTCTGAATCGGCAGCGAGAAGTTCGCTTCGATACTCTTTTCGTCAAAGCCATCGCCGAGGCCGCCCTTCAGTCCTGTCTGGATGCCGCTCTCCCTGGATCCGTCCTTCCCGATCTGGAGGAAATTGAGATTACAGTTGTTTCTGATCGCACCATCGGCAAAGTCCATGGCGACTTCTTTGACGACCCTACCGCCACAGATGTTATCACCTTTCCCCACGGCGAAATCCTGCTCGGTGCCGCCACCATTGCTTCCAATGCCGCCGAATACGGCCACCAACCTTCCGAGGAACTCGCCCTCTGCGTGGTGCATGGCTTCATGCATCTTGGGGGTTGGGACGATCTCACACCCTCCGATGCACGGAAAATGGCCAGACGGCAGGAACAGATTTTCAAATCTGCTGCAAAGGTGGTAGGCTCCCCCGTCATATGAGTTTTTCCGATCGCCTGCTTTCCGCCAACCCGCATGACGCGGCGTTGCTGCAGACGGCTGCGGTCGTCCTCTCCGGGTGGACTCCGCCTGGTCCGGTCACGCTTTTTTCGACCTCTTGCGCAGAGAAATCCTGGCAACCTTGGAGTGAAACTGTCTTTGTCCCGCACATCGTCCCCGTCCTTTCCGAGGTACTGAGTGCCGCCTCCCTGGGCCAATGGAAATCCATGGCCGATCTCTCCCGCCGCCTTGATGGCCTTTTGCCGGCTGATCTCGCCGCATCCAGCGCCTTCGCGGGACGCTCTTTTGCGCAAGCCTTCTCACGCGATTCACGCGACCGTCCTTGGAAGCGTTGTCTGGATGCTATTGATACGGGCGAATGGCCTCCTCACCTGGCCGTCCTCATGGCTGTACGGGCTGCGAATTTTCATATCCCTCACCGGGCCATTACTGCGCTCTACGTTCTCCTCGAGGCTAAAGGCCTTCAGGCGAGTGGCGCTCGCCTTGACGAGGTCGCCATGTTGAGCGACTGCCTGGCCGCTTGCCCGGCACCTGCCTTTGGCCTTCGTGCAGCCTGATCATGATCACGTCTGCTCTCGATCATCCCGAAGCCGAAGTCGAAGACCTTACCGCTCTCGACCATCCTTGGAATGTTGTTGTCCATAACGACCCTGTGAATCTCATGAGCTATGTGACCATGGTCTTCCGCATGGTCTTTGGCTTTTCCAAGGAAAAAGCCTCCAAGCACATGCTGGAAGTGCACAAGAAAGGACGCTCCGTAGTCTGGAGCGGCAGTCGTGAACGTGCTGAGTGCTACGTCCAGCAACTCCATAGCTACCTCCTCCTCGCCACCATCGAGAAAAGCTGCTGAGGATCGCCTTTTTAAGCCAGACGATGGAATCGCGCTTTCAAGCGCTCAGCGACATGCTGCGGCACAAAAGGCGTAACATCGCCTCCCAGCTTCGCCACTTCCTTCACGATGCGTGAGCTCAGGAAGGTATACTCCTCCTGCGGCGTAAGAAATATGGTCTCCAGCCGCGGTTCGAGACGGCGATTCATGAGCGCCATCTGAAACTCAAATTCGAAATCCGAGATGGCTCGTAGACCGCGGATAACCACGAAGACATTTTCCTGTCGGGCAAAATCCACGAGCAACCCGTCCAGACGGCGAACCTCGACCTCCTTCAGGTCCTCGACGGCTTTCTTGATCATTTCCATCCGCTCCTCAGTGGAGAAGAGCGGATTCTTCGATTCGTTTGCCGCTACCGCCACGATGACCTTGGAAAACATCTGCGCGGCCCGCTTGATGATATCAAGGTGCCCCGAGGTGAGCGGGTCAAAACTGCCGGGATAAATGGCGCTGCCTACTCCCATTCGATGGTGGCTGGCGGCTTGCTTGAGATGTCGTAACAGACGCGGTTGACTCCATCCACCTCGTTGATGATACGAGCCGAGATGCGAGCCAGCAGATCGTAGGGCGCACGGACCCAGTCGGCCGTCATGCCATCGCGGCTCTCGACGATACGGAGGGCCACTGTGTTCTCATACGTCCGCTCGTCGCCCATTACGCCCACCGATTTCACGGGGAGCAGTACGGCGAAAGACTGCCAGACCTTGTAGTACCAGCCGGAAGCCTTCATTTCTTCGATGACGATGGCATCTGCTTCCCGTACCATGCGGAGGCGCTCGGGTGTGATGTCACCGAGGATGCGGACCGCGAGGCCGGGTCCTGGGAAGGGCTGGCGATGCACGATCTCCTTCGAGAGACCAAGCTGGAGGCCGACTTCGCGCACCTCGTCCTTGAAGAGTTGGCGCAGGGGCTCCACGAGTTCAAATTTCATCTTCTCGGGCAAGCCCCCCACATTGTGGTGGCTCTTGATGAGCGCGGCAGGATTTCCGGCGATGGCCACGCTTTCGATCACATCAGGATACAGTGTTCCCTGTGCGAGGAAGCGATACTTGCCCGGTGAGGACTTGCGCAATTCGCGGGCGGCGCTTTCGAAGACTTTGATGAATTCGTTGCCGATGATCTTACGCTTCTGCTCAGGCTCGGTGACGCCCTTCAGCTTGCTGAGGAATTTCTTCGATGCATCCACCGTCTGCATGCGGATGCGGAACTCGCCCGAGAAAAGCTTCTCCACGGCATGAGTTTCCTTTGAGCGCAGCAATCCATTGTCGACAAAGATACAGGTCAACTGGTCTCCGATCGCCTTGTGAATCAATGCCGCTGCCACTGAGGAATCCACTCCACCACTCAGACCAAGGATGACTTGTCCATCACCCACCTGATCCCGGATGCGCTGGCAGATCTGCTCAATGAAGGAGCCCATCGTCCACTTCGACTTACAGCCACAGACATGGTGGACGAAGTTTTGCAGGATCACCTTGCCCTTCGGCGTGTGGGCCACCTCGGGGTGGAATTGCAGGCCGTATATCTCGCGATTTGTGTCGCCGATCACCGCATTCGGTGAGTTCTCCGTGCGCCCGATGGCGCGAAAGCCCTTGGGCAAAGCCGTGATCTTGTCACCATGGCTATTCCAGACTTCGAGCTCCTTCGGCAGTCCTTTGAAAAGAGCTCCGGCATCTTTTACTGTCAAGCGACCCGGTCCGTATTCGCGCTGGCTGGATCTCTCGACTTTACCGCCGAGGTTGTCTGCGATAAGCTGCATCCCATAGCAGATGCCTAGGATCGGTATGCCGAGGTCGTAGATGGCCTTGTCCAGATGGGGGGCTTTCGGTGCATACACGCTGGCGGGACCGCCCGAGAGAATGATGCCCTTCGGGTTGAGCACCTTCAGGTCATTTGCGCTGATGTCAAAAGGAACGATTTCGGAGTAAACCCGGCATTCACGGATGCGCCGGGCGATCACCTGCGTATACTGGGAACCGAAATCAAGAATGAGGATTTTATCCTCTGCGGGAGAGGCTGTAGATGCCATGAATAAAAAGTATGATGAGGATCAGCGGTAGTCAGAGCCGAAGGAGTCTGTGGTCGGATCATTCGGTACAAGGCGGCCACGGCCTTGAATGCCCTGTTGGAACTGGTCGCCGACCTGATTGATGTCCTGTTCCGCCACGGAACAGCCTCCTGCCAGAGCCACCAGCAATAAAACCCACAAAAGCCGCATCGATTTCATCCGCGGCACCATAATAAACTCCCTTCGCAATGGCAAACAGGATTCCTCCGCGTGAATTGCTTGGGCTTTACGCCTCCGGCTGGTTCCCCATGGGTATGGAGGATGGGTCCATCCGTTGCTTTTCGCCGGACCCTCGTGGCATTATTCCCCTCGATGACTTTCACATTCCCCACGGGACACGTCGCACCATTAAGGACGCGGCTTGGGAATACCGTATCGATACTGTCTTTGAAGAAGTCGTGCGTTCCTGTGCTCAACGTGAGGATACGTGGATCGACGAATGCATTCTCGAAAGTTACCTCGCCTTGCACGAAATGGGCTACGCTCATTCTATAGAGGTCTGGAGGGGAGGGGAGTTGGCTGGAGGTCTCTATGGAGTGCGACTCGGGGCGGCCTTTTTTGGAGAGTCTATGTTCCATCGCCGGACCGGTGCTTCCAAAGCAGCTCTCGTTTACCTTGTCTCCTTACTCCAACGAAGCAGTTTTCAGCTCTTGGACACTCAGTGGATTACACCTCATTTGGCTCGGTTCGGAGCGATTGAAATTCCCCGGAGTGAATATTTGACCCGTCTAGGGATGGCCATCTGCACAGAGGCTATTTGGCCGACAGCCTCCACTGAGGCCCCGTCTTAAATATACATTCAGAGGAATTATATTGGTTAATTATCAATAATAAATAAAATTAATATTTGAATTGATATGTTTTTTAATTGTAAATAATCAATCTTCATGGGTCCTTTTCCTCTCGTGCAGGAAATATGATTTCAGTCCTTCGCTTGGCGACTTTGCCTCTGGGCATGGCTTTAGCTCTTCCGTTGTCTTCGACTTGGGCTGGCAATACTTGGGATGTCTGGGGCGCCAATGGCAATTGGAGTATGGCGCAGAATTGGAACGGCAATATCTCGGGCGCAGGAGGTCTCTCGCTGGTTTCCAGTGGAACGAGGACAATCTCTACGCCCGGTTCGTGGTTCGATGATTTTGAACTCGTGGCGATCGATTGATCCTTAAGAGCATTCCTTGCGTTTTGAGGGCTAAGAAAGCATGCGGGCCTTGCGAATCTCCCGGACTTGCAGTGTATGGCCGAGGCGATTGGCAAAGGGGATGATATGCCCGGTGACTTCGACGATGGGGTGTCGGATCGTCTCGGTGCCAAAGCGACGGTAGATCGAAGCAAAGATCTCGCACTCGATGGTGCCGGAGCGGTCGCAGACGGAGATGAATTTCATCGGCTTGCCGTCCTCCTGACGATGGACGCGGTCTTCGATGATAAGGCCGGCGATGCTGACACATTGGCCATGATGTTCGTGTAGCCGGGCAATGGGACAGTAGCTCTCCCAATGCACGTCCGGGTGCATATCCACAGGATGTGCGGAGACGGGAAACCCGAGCAGATCCTGCTCGTCGCGGAGGCGGTCGAGCAGGGAGGGTTCAGCAAGAAGGATGGCGGGACGCTCCGTAGTGGATTGCTCTGGCCAGAGTTGGGCGGGCCATTGCTCAAGCTCGCGGAGTTGCCAGAAGAGTTCCGTCCGATTGTGGCCGAGGGAGTCGAAGGCTCCGGTACGAATGAGGCTCACCATCTCGGCACTGCTGGGCTCCACGCGCAGATAGAAGTCACGCAAGGAAGTGTATGGTCGCGCGCGATCCCATCGCTCCAGCGTGCGTGTGGTGAGTCCCTTGATCAGGAAGAGCGGCACGCGGATGGACTTTCCCTCGGGGAAAAAGTGATCGCGAGAGGCATTGATATCTGGTGACAGGAAACCAATGCCGAGACGGCGACACTCAATGGAATAGACGAGCTTGTTGTAGAAGCCCTTACCATTTGTAAGCACCGCAGCAAGGAACTCCATCGGGTGGTGTTTTTTGAGATAAGCCGCCTCGAAGGCCTCGACACCGTAGGCGGTGGAGTGAGCTCGGCAGAAGGCGTAGCCTTGGAAGCCACGAATGAGAACCCACACTGCATCGATCTCATCCTTTGTTCGCCCCATTTTTAGAGCAGATTCCTTAAATACATTACTTAGCTCTTTGATTTTTTGTTCGTCGTTTTTGAGGAGTGCTCGACGGAGTTGGTCTGCTGGTCCAATAGGCAACCCCGCAAAATCCTCGCACACCTGCAAGACATGCTCCTCATAAGTGATCGCGCCATATGTCGAGCGGAGGGCGTTTTTTAAACTCGGGTGAGCATATACGACAGGCTCCAGTCCTTGAGCCCGTGCGGCGAACTGCACTTTTTTCAAATTATTCGCAGCACCGGGGCGGATGACCGAGACGATGGCGATGAGATCGTCGATGTTGCTGGCATGAGACATGCGCAGGAGGGTGCACATGGCAGGGGACTCGATGTGATGGACACCGCGGGTTTCCCCGACGGAGATCATCTCCCAGACCTCTGGTTGGGTCCAGGGCTCTAGTGCTTTGAGATCCACGAAGACACCCCGAGCGGAGAGCATATTCAGCGTATCGCGCATGACGGCGAGGCCGCCCTGGGCGAGGATGTCCATCTTGACGAGGCCGATGGCTTCCACCTGATCCATGTCGAGGTGGGTGGTGGGATAGCCCTTGGTGCTTTGGAAGACGGGGGTGAGGTGGCGGATCGGCTCCCGGGAGAGAACGATGCCACAGGGATGCATCTTCGGATGTCGGGGAAATCCATCGAGTCGATGGGCGAGGCGGAGTGCGGTCTGGTAGGGATCTTCGGTGAAGTCGAGATCACGGCACTCGGGACTTTCTTTCACTGCCGCCTCAAGATGCGCTGCATTAGTCCATGGAAGATTCTCCGTCATGCGGCGGATCTGGTATTCCGAGACGCCCATGACCTTTGCAATATCGGCAAAAGCGCTCCGCCCCTGATAGGTGCTAAAACCTCCGACGACTGCGGCGTGATCCCCATATCTTTTAAAGATGAGATCTACGACATCATCCTTGCGGTCATGGGCAAAATCGATGTCGATGTCCGGAAGCTTGTTTAGCGACATGCGGTCGCGATTTAGGAAGCGACGGAAGTAGAGTTCAAACCGGATCGGGCAGACATCGGAAATGCCGAGGCAGTAGCACACGAGGCTGTCTGCCGCGCTGCCGCGAGTGATCCAATCGATGCCTGCCTTTTTACAGTCCTCAAGGATGTCCCAGGTGAGCAGGAAGTAATCTTCATAGCCCACCTCGGCGATGAGCGAGAGTTCCTCCGCGACTTGGGCCTGCACGCGCTTCATCATGTCCTGTTTACATCCGTAACGACGCTGTACGCCCTCCTGCGTTAGGCGCTGAAGGAACTCTCGAGACGTACTGCCATCGGGAGGGTGGTAGGCTGGAAAATTCAGCCCGCCGAGTGGCAAGGTGAAGTCACAAGCCTCAGTAATCTCCAAGGCATCCCGCAGGGCAGCGGAGTGAGGGAGTAGTTCCTCGGCTCCAGGAAAGTGATAATGCCCCTTGAGTTTCTGAGAGCTGCGTTCATCGAGCAGAGTGAGCGTGCCGATGGATTGCAGGATCTCGAACATCGGCCTCTCATCCGGCGAGGCATAGCGTACCTCCGGCAACCAGCCTGTGGGCCGGATGATCAATCCCCCACTGCGCTCGGGATGCAGGACGCGGCTTTCCTCGGAGAGCGCGTGGCAGAGATTTCGGTAGCCCTGAGCATTCTGCACGTAAGCAATGACTGGGCGGCTTTCGGAGATGACCTCAGCGGCGATGATAGGCTTGATCTTGTATTCCTGCGCGGCTTGGAAAAATTCGACCACTCCATGAAGATTGGGGTCTGTCAGGGCCATGGCGACACAGCCTTTGCCTGCGGCCAACTTCACGGCTCCCTGCGGCGAGAGGAGTGAGCTCATGAAGGAGTAGCCGGATTTTATGTTTAGAGCGGCCCAGGGGATCTGCGGACCAGAGCGCTTTTTTTTCTGGGGAGTTGGTCTCGGACTATCCTGCCCATAGCGTTGCAAAAAGAGATCATGCCCCCGCATGATGGAAGTCGTGCCATAGCGGCTCTTGATCTGATCAAGCACGGGGGAAAGCCTCCGGCGCTGGGCAATGTCGTGTCCGGCATCCAGAAGTGGGAGGCCTGCCTGGAAGATGGTACCGTAAACCCCCGAGAGCTTCACGCTCACGAGGCGGAGTGAGACGCGACGTTGCCATGCTTTTTTTAGCAGGCGGGAGAGGATCGGATAGCTGTCCGTCTCCAGGTCGCTCGGCTCGAAGAGAGATTCAGACCGGCGGCAATCGTCGAAGTCATTGTACCGGATGCGTACTTCCACGGTGCGAATCGTTTTTCCCTCCGCCCGCACGCGCGCAAAGAGCCGGTCCGCCAGACTGCGCAGCTTGGCCAGGATCCAATCCTCGTCGGTGACATCTTCGGAAAACGTCTCCTGCTCGCTCCAGGACTTAGCCGCAGGCGTCTCGGGAATCACCGGTCGGTCATCAATGCCACAGGCAAACTCCCAGAGTTGCCGCGCCTGCCCTCCCACAAAGAGGGATAACTGCCGGGGATGCACCTCCGCAACCTGTCCGATGCGTGAGAGTCCCGCTTGCTGAAGTGTGCGGGCGAGTGCAGGGCCCACGCCTGGCAGCCATTTGCTCTCCAGCGGAGAGAGAAACTCCCGTTCCCTTCCCGGCTGGACGTCCACAAATCCCGCCGGCTTGTGCAGCTTGCTGGCGATGGCGCTGGTGAGTTTGCTGGAGGCAATTCCCTCAGAGACCGAGATTTTCAACGATTGCCGGATGGCACGGCGGATCGTATCCGCGATCTCGATCGGCGACTTACTTCGGTTCCCCCGGAGGTCAAAATACCCCTCATCAATGCTCCCCACCTCCACGACTGGCGTGAAGTCGTAGGCGTAGGAAAACATGAAACGTGAGAAGGTCTCGTAGCGGTCGAAGTCTCCCGAGATGACGACTAGCTTCGGGCACAGCTTGCGGGCCCTTGCTGTAGGCATTGTCGTGTAGATGCCGAGCTTGCGCGCTTCATAGCTCGCGCTGGCAATGATGCCCCGATGCGAACCTCCCACTGCGATAGGCCTTCCCCGGAGCTTGGGGTCGGCGGCCTGTTCCACGCTGGCAAAAAAAGCGTCGGCATCTAGATGGACTATCATTGTCCCTCCTCCTCACACCCTGCTGCGTTTATCCACCCGCAGCAATGCCCGGAAGACGCCCTGGATCACGAGTTCCTGCGCGGGGATCAGATCGGGATACGCCGGATTCTCCGCCCGCAGAAAAGGTCTCCCCTTTTTGATCAGATAGCGCTTCAGCGTGACATCGCCATCGATCAGCGCGGCCACGATATCCCCATGCCGTGGCTCGCAAAACTCCATGACCACCACATCCCCCTCCACGATTGCCGCATCTCGCATCGAGTCTCCCCGCACTTGGAGCGCAAAAGTGCGGGCATTCCGTGGCAGTTGCAACGAATCCGCATCTATCGACAGGCACCGGTCCACACGCTGCTCTCGTCCCTCGGGATATCCGGCTGGAATGGTCCCCAGCACCGGCACCTTTATCAACGGCGTATCCTCCTCTCCCACAATGCTCAAGGACCGCGCCGTTCCTCCGCTGCGTCGAATGACTCCCTTTTTTTCCAGCGCCACCAAATGCCGATTGGCCGCATGCGGACTCGCAAAACCGAAATGTCCCTGAATCTCCCGTAACGAAGGCCATACCCCCTCCCGCACACGGTGCTCCCGCAGAAAATCGAGAACAGCCTGCTGACGGTCGGTGAGTTGCATGGTGTTCAAATGAACACTATGCGGGAAATGACGTCAAGCGGCAGGAGGCAATCGATTTATTGCTCAACCCCAAACCATTTTTCTTTCAGACCCTCCGTGACCCCGTTCTCATTCAGATCCAGCAGGATCTGATTAATGCGCTCACGGAGCGGGCTATCCTGTTGGAGACCGAAGCCGTAGTTGTTTCGCTCGAAGGGAGTTCCGACGAGTTCGAAGTCATCAGGAGCGATTTTTTTGACGTAGTATTTCAGAATCGGTGCGTCAAAAACCACGGCCTTGACCTTTCCAGCCTTCAGGGCGGCGAGGCAGGCGGGGATATCAGGGAAGGTCTCTACTTTCACACGCTCCCCATTATTCCCCAGCTTGTTGAGCCATGTTTCACACGTACTGCCAGCGATAGTGGCGACTTTCTTGCCCGGTAGGTCATTCGGCTTACTGATGTCTCCCGTGAGGGAGTTCACTGTCAGTACCGCGCTCAATGAGGCCGTGAGCAGAGACACGGCGATCACGCTGGCCAGCATCCAGATCGTTGCCACGATACGGCCCCCCAGACCGACCGGGCCCTTATTGTCTGCCCCTCCGACGAGGAAGATGCTCAATGTCCACCAGAAGGACTCGTACATGCCCTGGAGATAGGACCGAGGCCACATCTCCTCGTTCAAGGGATGCTCATACAGCCAGACCAGATGAGAGATGATAAACATCACCACCAGCGTCACCACGATTCCGACCGCGAGTTGCCAGGTGAAGATGTTGCGGAAAAGCGTTCCGATGATGTCAGAGATTCCCCCCGAGTTTTTCGTGACGAGGATCTGCAGTCCCGATTCATAAAAGGGCTGGGAAAAATCGATCACCTTTTCACGTTCGGCCGTAATGCTCAGTGCACCCACGGCTGCATCACTCGCCTTGGTCTGTACCGACTCGACCATCTGCTTGGCCGTCTCCGCGCTGACGAATTCATACTCAAGCTGCAACTCGCGCGCGACATTGTCCCACAAATCCACCGCAAACCCGACCCTCCGGCCATCCCGCTCAAAGGAAAATGGCTCGATATCTCGCGTCACCACCTTTACCGGCTCGGCAAAAAGATTTCCGGCCAACCCCACCACCAGTAAAAAAACAACTCCGATACGACGCATGGCGGCAGATATGCGGAGGACTTGATTGGGAGTCAAGACAAGCTGTTGCGGGCTTCAAATAAACAAAATTCGATACCGATAGACATATTTAACATGAATTTTCTTGCGGTTGCTTGGGAATGAATTAAGCCAAAGATAATCTTGTTTCCCCGATGTCTTCCTTCTCTTCCGAGCATTCCTCTGCCGTAGCGGGGTGGCCTTGCCAGATTTTCTAGGTGGACTCAGGCACCCTCTCCCTTCCCCATGGCAACCAATCTCGACAAACCCAAGAACTACGAAATCTGGATCGGCCACCCGAAAGGCCTTCGCCTGCGCCGCCACCCCCGCCTCTCTGAAGCTCTGACCTATCTCGAAGAGTTTCCCATCGTCATTCGTGGTGGACAAATCATTGAACCGTCCACGCTTCCCGCCAGCCAGCGTCCTCAACTGCGTGTGGAAACACTGCCCGTTTTTCGCAATAGCAGCGTCGGTCTCACGGTGGAATTGCGCGTCGAGATCGATTGGCCCGCACCCGCCGATGCAAACCTTCGCTTCACCAAGCTCAAGCTGACCGCAGGCGATATCGAGCTCGAAGAGTTCCTCATCCTTCGCAGTGGCAGAAAGCAGTTCGTCACGTTCCCTTTTCCCGAATTCACTGATCCCATCGACCTGCACTTGGAACTGGAGATGCGCGACGAGGGCACGGTCGAGACCCGCGTCCGCCTTCTCCCCGAGAAAAAATGGACATGGTACGTCGCCTTCCAAACCCATCTCGATCTCGGCTGGACGGATCGTGCGGCCAATGTCGTTGCGTCCCTCAAGAAGATGACGTCCGAGGATGCCGTTCGCATCTGCCGTCAGTTTGCCGACAATGATCCCGGTCGTCGCTTCGTCTGGACCTGTGAATGTAGCGAGGCCCTGCGCTATGCCTGGGATGGCTGTGATGTGGATCGTCGCAAGGATCTCCTCTGGTGCGTGGAGCGTGGCCTTATCGAGTGCTGCGTGCTTCCCTTCAGCTTCCACAGCAGCATCATGTCGCGCGATCTCATGCAGCGCGCCATCCGACGCAGCTTTGACCTTCGCCGGGAGATGGGGTTGGAAAACACCCTCGACCTTTCCGTTGCCCAACAAAACGACGTCATGGGCCATAGCTGGGTGCTGCCCGACTTGCTGGCGGAAGCTAATGTCCGCCGCGCCATTCTCGGGCACAACTGGCTCATCCGCGGTTGCGCCCTGCCGCCGCTCTTCCGCTGGCGCGGACCTGATGGCGGTGAGGTGCTCACTCTCTCGACCACCTGCGCCGACTACGGCGGCCCCGCTGGCCTCCCGGAGCGTCCGGACGACCTGCGGTCGTACTCGATGAATTCTCCGCTCGGTACCGCGCACGCCGGCACAGCCATCTTCAAGACCGTCGGCTATGGCGAGAACTGCGGTCCTGCCTTTGCCGACCTCGAGATCGATGCGGTGAATCGCTGGCAGGAGCAATTTGTCTGGCCCCGCATTCACATCGGCGGTCCGAAAGATTATTTCAATCACATCGAGCAGGAGGTGGATGTCACCTCGCTCCCCGTCGTGGACAAGGAAATCAGCGATTGGTGGGTCGATGGTCCGGCCAGCATGCCCGCCGCCATGGGCCAATATCGCCGAGCCATGCAGGTCGTACCAAAAGCTCCCGAGGCTCCCGGCCTTGAGGACAATCTGATCCTGTTCGCGGAACACACCTTCGGTCTCAACGCCCAGTTGGTGAAGGTCCAGGCGGCCGCGAACGATTGGAAAATCGACCAAGGCTTTGAAAACTACGTCGGTTCCTGGGAAGACAAGGAGGCCTACGCCACTGCAGCCCTCGCCGCTGCGGAAGCCGCCAAGGTGCCTACCTTGTCTCCTCTCCCTGCCGCAGGTCGCTGGGATATCTCTTCCGATGACAAAGGCATTTCCCGCCTCGTCGATCCTCAAGGCCACGTCTGGGTCGATGCTTCACAAACTCCCGACTGGCCCCGCTTCGGCACTCTTGTCCAGCGTCTCCTCCCCACCGATAGCGGCAGTTGGTTTCACCACGATCTCCCCTATGACGCCGTCAATGCCGGAGACCGATTCTCGCAAGTCACCGAGATTCGGAATGGAGATGGCGAAATCACCATCCTCCAGAAACTCGATACCCCCGCCGGAGTCATTCCTGCCTGTGGTCTCCGACTGAAAACTTCCGAGGCGCATCCCTTCCTCGAAGGCGAATTCTGGATTGAGAACAAAGAAGCCACCGCGCAGTCCGAACTCCTTGCCCTTTCCTTCCCGCTGCTCGTTCAGGCCCCCCTCTTTGCTGGCGATGCCGGAGGGCGTCTGCTCCGTGTCGATGCCGATCAGCTTCCCGATAGCAATCGCGACGAACATTCCTTTGATAAAGGCTGGCTTGTCGAGGACGCTGACTACCGCCTCGCCGTGAGTTCCCCCGACATCTACCTTTGGCACTTCGGCGGCATCCGCTATTGCGACTTCAATCGCTCCGCGCGGCCCCGTACGGGCGAAGTTTACGGCATCATTTCCAGTAACGCCTGGGAAACCAATTTTCGCGTCTGGTGGGGTGGAAACCTCCGCTGCCGATTCCTGCTTCGCCCCCTGTCCGTCGGGGAGAATCCTTTCACCGTCTTCGACGGCCTCGCTCAATCCTGGTAATTCCTGCTTCTCCCCAGAACATGAAAACGAAAACCCTGCGTCTTTCCCCGGAGGTTTCCGTGGACCTGCTCCTCTCCGGTCGCCGCCTCCTCGGCCTCGGTCAGGTCACCGTCAACGGCATCCCCATCCGTTCCGGCGAAGTTCCCCTTCGCCCGGAATTCTCGACTCCTGATGCCATTCAGTATCAGGACTTCGTACTCACGCGTATTCGACGGGAGAAAGACCTCATCATCCTGGAGACCAGCGCCACTGGTCGTGCCTCCCTCTACGGGGAGATGATGGATGAATATTCCTACAATCTCGCCTTCCCTCGCATTGCGAAAGAAGATCCAGCCCGCCTCGACTGGATCCTCCGTCCCAGTCAACTCGATCTCGATGGCCAGACCTTCCTGGGATTTTCCCTCGGTTTTGAATTCGAGAGCCCTCGCCACGAGATTCATCGTTTCAGTCTCATCTCCACCGCTGAGATCGGTGCACGCGCCACTGGCAATACCTCCTTTCACCAGGCCTACAGCTGCGACCCGGTTTACCGAGCCACCAAAGCCAACGCCTTCTCCTCCACTTGCCTGAAGCGCTTGGACCTCAGCCAGAGCTGGCTCGGGCACTCCTACCAGATGCTTCCCCGCTGGGGCTGCATCCAGCCTTTCGATTTCTTCTTCGCTCGCCAGGGTGTCTTGCTGGGCCTCTGGCAGGATCCGCACTCGGTGAAGAGTCTCCTCCAAAAAAACGCCGGCGAGGACGTCTTCTTCGTCATCGACGAATACAATTTCCCCCTTTCGCGCAAAGTCACCATCCCGCCCAAGCATCTCCTCTTTAGTGCCTCTCCTGGGAACCGTCCTCGTCCGCAGCACGCCGTCATCGATCTCTGGACCCGTGCCTTCGACTACACACGCGAAGTCATCGCCGGTTTCTTCGGCATCAAGCCCGCTCGCCCCGCCATCATCGGGGGACCGGACTTTCATGGGCAAAACTCCATCAGCCGCGAAGACCTTCCCCTCGGTCCTCAGAAGGACTGGATGTGGAAAGTCGAGGGTGGCAAATTTTACTTCCAGCTCATGGGTGAGAAGATCGAGAGTCACGATCTCCTCCACTGGTACGGCGATCGCGTGCTGCCAAAGCTCGCCGAGCGCGGGGTGAAGCGCTTCTTCATGGAAGTCGTCCTTGAGAGCGACTTCACCGAGGATGCCTTTGCCTACCACGCCGAGACCGGTTGGCACGGTGACCTCCATGTCGGCAGTGTCTGTGCCACCCGGCGCAATGTGCCTGCCGAGTTCTTTGGCGGATGGAAGGGCTGGAACTACATGGCAGCCAAGGCCCGCGCCCTAGGGATCCAACTCGGCCACTGGGTCGGTCTGCATCTCTCGCCCCGTGCCGCCATCCTGCGCGATCACCCCGAGTATCTGCTTCAGCACGTGAATACCCTCGGACATGGCGGCGGATACAGCCACCAGTGTATCTGCTCCATCAACTGGGCCTCCGGTGCGCGCCAGTGGTTCCTCGATGACCTTCGCCGCTGGCACGACGAAGGCGGCCTCGATTTCCTCTTCTTCGACTCCTGGCCAAATCTCGGCTGCGCTCCCATCAACTTCGGTGGCCGCATGGAACCCATGCAGTGGGAACTCGGTGGCGTCCTCGCTGATCTCCAGTCCATCGGCTATGATTGGTTCAGCTTCGAAGGCACCAGCCCCTTCGGAGTTCATCGCTATGGCCTCTGGGACCCCATGGCCGAGACGCTGAAATCCTCACAAGGCATCCTCGGTCAGAATGACTTTGGAGCCTGGATCGGTCACGAGTACCTTGGCTATCAGCAAAGCCTCATCCCGCATCTGAATCCCCGCCGCAAATCCGCCGACATCGCGGCCATGAGTTTCCGCTATCTCGCAAATGGCTCCCTCACCCTCGTCTCCGAGGAGGTTTTATCGACTGCCCTGGCCCGCTCCGCCGTGCCCTCCGCCCATCAGCGTATTTATCAACAAGCCTTCCCCTTCCTGCAAAAACGCCACACCCTTCCCGCAGATCGTGGCGTACGTTGGGAAGCCAACGATGGTACGGAGATCCTCTTTGCTTACAAAGCCTTTCCTTACGCCCTTCCAACCGATGCTCGCGTAGTCCAGCTTGATGGTGAGCGCGAGCTCGCTGTCGCCACCACCCGCCGCCTTCAGACCCAGCCCCGCACCGTTTACAAGATAACCCGTTGATCTTCCCCTTTATGCGCCTTCACCGCCACCTCCTCCTTGCCGTCACCCTCTTCGCGGCACCATGCCTCCACGCGGCCGTTTCTCTCCCCGGCATCATCTCCGATCACATGGTGCTGCAAAAATCCCCCGCCACTGCCATCTGGGGTAAGGCCGATCCCGGCGAAGCCGTCAGCGTCTCCATCGCCGGCGTCCAGGCTAAAGCTACCGCCGATGATTCCGGGAAATGGAAGGTGAAACTCGATCTCTCCAAGGCCGCCCCCGGCCCTCACGAACTCGTCGTCGAGGGTACGAATCGCCTCGTTGTGAATGACGTCCTCCTTGGGGAAGTCTGGATCACCTCCGGCCAATCAAATATGCAGATGCAACTGCGCTATGCCATCGATCCTCAGTCGGAGATCGCAGCGTCCGCTAATCCGAATCTCCGTCAATTCGCCCCGAAGGCCGTGTCTTCACCCGTGCCGCTGGAGGAGATCGAGGGCAATTGGGTCATCGCAGGACCCGAGACTTCGGGCAGCTTCTCCGCCGTCGGTTATTACTTTGGCAAGAACGTGCAGAAGGAGCTGAACGTCCCTGTCGGTCTGGTCTATCTCGCCATTCCCGGCACCGGTGTGCAGGTCTGGACTAGTTACGAAGCCCTCGACAAGGCCGATGACTATAGCCGAGGCGAGCGCGACCGCTTGGTTAATGAAGTGAAGACCTTCCCCGAGCGCAGCGCGGATTATCAGAAAGCCTTTCCCGCATGGGCCGAGAAGCACCAGCGTGCCGACCGCCCCACGGCCAATATCCAAGAGTTTCTGAATCCTGCTTCCACCGAGGGATGGGTTCCCGTGAAGCTTCCAGGCCGCATTGCTGGTCCCGGCCTTCCCGAGTCTGGCATTTTCTGGCTGCGCCGGGAAATCGATGTCCCCGCCGATCAGGCTGGCAAGCGCCTTATGCTCGTGTGGGACGAACGCGATCCCGCTTTCTGGACTGTCTATTGGAATGGGGAGCAGGTGGATGAACTCAAGCCCGACATGATCCGCCGCGTCATTCCTTGGGAACCCCGGGGCAATACTCCCATCCCGCCGAAGCTCGTGAAGGCAGGGCCGAATACCGTCGTGATGCGTCTCTATGTGCCCTCCGGTCCACTCGACTTCCGCGTAGATCCGAATAAGTCCTCCCTCATCGCTGGTGAGTGGCTTGTGAAAGCCGAACAGGAATTTCCCGCCCTCGATCAGGAGGCAAAGGCGTCTTATCCCGGTCTGCCTCCCTTCCGCACCTGGGACGACGCCATCGTGCCCACGCTCTATTACAACAGCCTCATCCATCCGATCCTCAATCTCACAGCCCAGGGAGTCGTCTGGTATCAGGGCGAGGGGAATGCCCCCCGCGCTTACTCCTATCGCAAGCTCCTCCCCATCATGATTGAGGATTGGCGTACCCGCTTTGGATCCGATCTGGCCTTTTATATCGTCCAACTCCCCATCAATGCGAAAAAGCAGGCTCAGCCCGGCGATAGCGCGTGGGCGGAACTCCGTGAGGCGCAATCAATGACGCTCTCGCTGCCAAAGACCGGCATGGCTGTAACGATCGACGGACGCGACCCCGATCTCCATCCCCGTGACAAGTCCCAGATCGGCGAGCGCCTCGCTCGTGTCGCTCTGGCCAAGACTTATGGCGCGAAGGTTCCTTATTCCGGCCCGGTTTACCAGTCCATGGAGGTGAAGGACGGCAAAGCTATCCTCTCCTTCACTGAAGCGGGTGGGGGGCTCGTTGCCACTTCGCTACCCGAGACCATCGTGCGTTACGAGAATGACAAGCCCATCACTGAGCCAGCGAAGCCTGTGGTGCCCGGCAGCCAGCTTCAAGGCTTTGCCATCTGCGGAGCCGACCAAGTCTGGAAATGGGCCGAGGCAAAGATCGAGGGCGATAAGGTCATCGTCTGGTCTTCTGAAGTCGCTCAGCCCGTCGCCGTGCGTTACGCTTGGGCTGATTATCCGACCTGCAATCTCGCAAATAAGGAGGGTTTTCCCGCCTCACCTTTCCGCACCGACGATTGGGAACTCCCTACGCAGAAGCGCAAGTAAGCAACTTTGTGCCCGTGAAAAACTTGCCTAGCGGCCCGAAAAGCGGCACAAGCGACGCTACGTTATGATTATTTCCCCAAAGATTCGCGGTTTTATTTGCACGACGGCCCATCCAGAAGGTTGCGCGGCTCACGTGCAGGAGCAGATCGATTACGTGAAATCCAAGGCTCCTTTGGAGAATGCACCGAAACGCGTCCTCGTCGTGGGTTCCTCGACGGGCTACGGCCTCGCTTCCCGCATCGTGACGGCCTTCGGCGGTAAAGCTTCCACTGTGGGCGTCTTTTTTGAAAAAGGCGGCACTGAGAAGAAGACCGCCTCTGCCGGTTGGTACAATTCCGCCGCCTTTGAGGAAGCCGCCAAGGCCGAGGGCCTCTATGCCCGCAGCTTCAATGGCGACGCCTTCTCCACGGAGATCAAGCAGCAGGTCATCCAAGCCATCAAGGAAGATCTCGGTCAGGTGGACATGGTCATCTACAGCCTCGCCTCTCCCCGCCGCACCGACCCCACAACAGGCGAGACCTACCGCTCCGTCCTGAAACCCATCGGCGAGAGCTATACCAACAAGAATCTCAATACCGACAAAAAAGAAGTCGAGTCCGTCACTCTCGAGACCGCTACTGAAGACGAAATCTTCCAGACCACGAAGGTCATGGGCGGCGACGACTGGAAGCTCTGGATCGATGCCATGAAGGACGCCGGTGTCCTAGCCGACGGCTTCAAGACCGTGGCCTACTCCTACATCGGACCAGCTCTCACCTGGCCCATCTATACGAATGGCACCATCGGCCGCGCCAAGCTTCATCTTGAGGAGACCGCCAAGGCTCTCAATGCCGAGTTCGGCGCTGACACCGCTCTCGTCTCCATCAACAAGGCCCTCGTCACTCAGGCCAGCTCCGCCATTCCCGTCGTCCCCCTCTATATCTCCATCCTTTACAAATTGATGAAGGAGCAGGGACTGCACGAAGGCTGCATCGAGCAGATCCAGCGCCTCTTTGCCGATCACTACTGCGCACCGAATGGCCCCACTCTCGATGAGAAGGGTCGCGTCCGCATCGATGATTGGGAAATGCGTCCCGACATCCAGGCGGCGATCGAGACCGTCTGGGGCTCTGTCACCACGGAATCCATCGACGATGTTACGGATTTCGCCGGCTATCAGAAGGAATTCTATCGTCTCTTTGGTTTCGGCCTGGCCGGAGTGGACTACACAGCGGAAGCGAATCCCGTGCGTCCCGTTCCGAGCATTCCGGCGGAACCCGAGGAAGCCTAAGGCTTAATAAACCTCTCCCGGCTGGAGCATTGATCGTCCAGCCGGGAAAGACCGCTTTTCATACGCAGTGGAATCACGGCGTCCCTTTCCTGTTCACAAAGTCGAAGGGACGACGACACTGCATGCTTTGCTTTTATGCGGCCTCTATCGCTTCCCGGAAGCTCTTGAGGCCGTCGTTCTCGATGTGAGGTGTCGCCAGGCGAGGCTCATCGCTTTTTATTATCAGTCGGACATGGTGTGGTGATAAATTTCTTTGTGGAATAGCTTGATTTTTATCAGGACTTTTCATTCATCTGTCTGGCGCTGAATAGTTGCATACTATTAGGTTCACTGTGTATTTATAGAGAAGCGCACGGTGAAATAATTGAAATAATGCTTTGCTTTCGTTCTCTTACCTCCTAGATTCCTGCCCTCATTCCCCCCTATGTCATTCTCCGCATACTTCCGTCTCGGTCTGTTTTCGGTTTTGATCTGTCACGTCGGAGACGTCCAGGCTCAGGAAGCGTCCGCTCCCGAAATCCCTCTGTTGATTGTGGATGCCGATTTTAACGCGGACGCCGTCGGTAAACCTCCGCAGGGTCCGACGAAAGAAGTCCTCGAACAGCGCGCGAACTCTTTCTGGGGACAATTTCCTCACAAAACCTATTACGGCATGACCTACGTGACGCCCACTCGTCCGGCAGTGGTGGAGTCTTCGGCTTTCGGTTTGGAAGATCAGCCGGTCGTTTTTTCCTATGAGGAGGCGGAGCATCCTCAATACGGCCCCCAACTCGTTTTCCCAATTCCCCATCAGGTCAACAAGATCGCCAAGCGCTATCGGCTCACATTTGACCTCTCAAAAGGAGACACCGCTCAGGCTGGCGGCTTCACCATCGGTGACGTGGCCACGATCAGCTTCAATGAGATGGGCGGCGTCCTGGCTAATCGCGGGGAAATCTATCGCTACGATGCGCGCCAGCCTTTGCACTTTGAGGTGGTCATCGATGTGCCAGAGAAGACGGCTACCATCACCATCAACGGCGACAAAGATCATGCCGCCACGATTCCGTGGGCTCGCCCCACTGGCACTTTGCACACTTTGCGTCTGGAGGGACTCCTCCCCGGAGGCTTCGCCCGCGCACCTGGAAAAATCGCTTTCGACAACATCAAACTCGTCCTCGAAGAAACCCTATGAATCGACTGTTCCCCTCTCTACGATCTTCTCTGCGAAGCCGCTCATTCGCCACGCTGTACGCCGGCTTGGTCTTGTTGACCTGTCTGGCTATGCCTCTCTCCTCGCTCATGGCGGGTGGGGGGCGTTATCGGGTGGCTGGTCCTGAGATAACCATTGATCCGGCTCGGGACTCGATTGTCGTAGATGGCGACCTTAGTGACTGGGATGAGTCGCGGGGCATGCTTCTTACCTTGGCCAATAGTGGCATGACTGAGGTGGAGTCTGCCTATCAGGAATTCACGGCCCGTGTTTCCTTCCGCTATGATGAGGACGCTCTCTATGTGGCCGTCTGGTGGAATGATCCGACACCCCTCGGTCCTGAGAAAAACGATGGCTACTTCCCGGCTACCGATGGTCTTGTACTGGATTTCCCTCTAAGTAAGGGGATGGCTCACGTGGCTCTCTGGCGCGACCCTGCTACGCAGGAAGCTCAGGCGATGCTGGCTCGCGACAATCAGCCTCTGGAGGAGGGGGCGAAGATCGACGGCGTCACCCAGGTCTTCAAGATTACAGGCCCGACTTCTTATGTGCAGGAAGCTCGCATTCCGTGGAAGGCTATCGGCGAGATGCCTTTGACTGGCGAGGCTCTCCGCATAGGCGTGCAACTCTGCTTCGGCGGATTTGATGATATGCGGGGCTATGTAAGTTATCTCAAGAAGCTGCGCGGCGAGACGGAAAACAATGATCGCTGGGGCGGCAATCTCGCCATCGGTTTCATGGAGGGATTTGCTTCCGCCGATGTGCAGAAGATCTCCGGCTATGATCCGGCGAATGGTGCCGTGGTAACCCTCTCTCCCGCAGGTACCGTCTCGAAGCCAGTGGCTCCGTCTCTCATTCTCGGTGACGAGCAGACGCGGACCACGGAAATGGTCGCTGTGCCAGCAGGCAAGATCACGGTGGATGGTGTGCTCGGGGAAGGGGAGTGGGATGCCAAGGCGGCCTCCGTTGTTGCCTATGAGCCCACAGCTTTCCCGAACCGCTATGCGGCTCGCGTGTATTGGGCCTACAACGACCAAGGACTCTATGTTGCCTTGCAGTGGTTCACAGGGGGACCTCAGTTTAATCTGAATAATCCTCTGGAATTTAACCGTGGCTACGATGGCGGCGACGATGTGCAGATCCGTCTCGGTACGGATCGCGTGAGCCACATTGATACGTGGCTGCACACGGAATCGAAAACTCCGGCGATGAAAATCGATTACGGCGTGAAGATGAATGAAGGCAAAATCGAGCACGCTCTCCGCGAGGGAGCGCAGATGGCCATCAAGGAAACCGACGAGGGCTATGTCCAGGAGATCTTCCTGCCATGGAGCCTGATCACGGCTTCCGGCAAGCCGCTCAAGGAAGGCGATACCTTCCGCACTATCCTCGATCTATTCTTCAGTGGGCGCGAGGGCAACCGTGTCCCATTCATCGTGAATGCCCGTATGGCTCCCTCGACAGGTGTGGTTGATCTGCCCTTCAAGGCTCCGGCAAATGGATTTTACTCGGTCGTCATTGATGACGCTCAAGGACAACCCGTGAGGCGTCTGCTCGCGCATGCGAAACTGACCAAGGGGGAGACGATTGAATGGGACGGCTTGGACAATGCCGGGCAACCCGCTCCGGCTGGCCTCTATCGCTTCCGGGGTCTCTATCACTCGGGTCTTGGTCTGAAATATCTTTCCAGCTTTCACAATCCCGGCAACCCGACCTGGCGTACGGCGGATGGCAGGGGGGAGTGGGGTGGTGATCACTCACCCCCTCAAACGGTGGCTACGGACAAGGACGGTGTGTACCTTGGGTGGTCTTCAGCGGAAGACGGCGATGGAATCATCGGTGTGGATTTTGACGGGGTTCGTCAGTGGGGTTATTTCCAGACGCCCACCATGCCTGCGGGTACGGGCGGCGCGTACCTGGCGACTGATGGGGATCTGCTTTATTACATCAACGACACGTACATCAACCCGAAGAAGGGCGAGACGGAACTGGCGTACATCGATGCGATGATCAGTAGTCTTGATCGCAAGACGGGGCGCCGCGCTGGCTTTGCGGTGGGCAAGGCTTATCAGACGCTTGCTAGCTACAACTCCTCGCAGGTCGAGATGAACTGGTGGTGGGATCTGTGGAAAAACAAGAGCTTCTCCCTCGATAACTACGGAGTGCACGACGACTACTACAATACCGGGCGTGCCATCGGGGCGAATGTCTCCGGCATGGCCGCTCGGGAGGGGCGTATCTACATCAGCTTCCGGTTGCCGCAGGAGATCGCAGTGTACAATGCGGCGGACATGGCGGAGATCGCACGCTGGCCGTTGCCGAAGCCAGCTGGTCTCGCCTTTGATCAGAAGGGACAGCTCTTTGCGATCAGCGACAAGTCGGTAGTGCGCATCGATCTGAAGACAGGCAAAGCCACCCCCGTGGTTACGACGGGGCTGGAGGCTCCGGTCGGTCTGGCGCTCGATCCCGAGGGCGACATCTATGTTTCGGATTGGGCTGGCGCGCAGTGCGTGAAGGTATTTTCTCCGAAGGGTAAGCTCGTTCGCACCATCGGTAAGGAGGGAGGACGTCCCTGGATCGGTAAGTATGACCCCAGCGGGATGCTGCTCCCGCGCGGTATTGCGGTCGATAAGGATGGCAAGCTCTGGGTGACAGAGGATGATAACTTTCCCCGCCGTATCAGTTTGTGGGATGCCAAGACGGGCAAGTTCCTCAAGGAGTTCATTGGAGGCACGAACTATGGAGCGACTTCAGGAGCCATGATTGACCCGAAGGACCCAACTCAGGCGGTATCGAAGGGCGTGCTCTTCGAAATCGACTTGAACAAGGACGGCTACTACAAGCCCCTCTCCACCCTCTGGCGTCGCCTTGCACGAGATGAGGTTTTTGAACCGGCGGAGCGCTCCATCACGGATCAGATCCTTCATCACAATGGGCGTCGCTATTACATTTCCTCGACCGCAGGAGCTATGTTGATCGGTGAGATCAAAGATGATCTTACCTATCATCCCATGGTGGCTGTCGGGGGTATCTTCAATCGCGGGGACAATCCCCAGGTAGTGTCTGAGGATAAACTCATCTGGCGCCAAACGGTGTATCCCGCTTTCTTCGCCGCTCATGCCGGGGAGAATTACATCTGGACCGATGCCAATGGGGACGGCATTCCGACTGAGGATGAGTTTCAATGGATGAAGCAGACCGAGCAGTTTCCCTGCCTGGGCATGTTCTGGGGTACGGGTGGAGTGGACAAGGACTTCAATCTCTTCATTGGGGGTATTACCGGTAGCTCGATCGTTGCGAAGTTTGACATTCAGGGATGGACCCCGGATGGCGCTCCGAAGTACGACTTTGCGCACTCGAAGATCCTCGCCGAGCAAATGAATGGTTTCCGCACCATGGCTGTCAGCCCGGATGGAAGCTTCTACACGGGGGACAATGGCGAGCGCGTCAAGCCGACGTATCAGCCAGAGCTGCGAGGCTACTCGCCCGAGGGCAAGATCCTGTGGAACTACCCCACCATGGCCGACAGTCGGGTGATGGGAACGATCAATGGGGACGGTTTTCTAGGGCCCGTGTTGGCTGGCGGCGAGACCGGGGAGGTCCTCTCCCTCACGCAGTGGCATGGTCTCTATGTACCGTTCATTACCACGGACGGACTCTTCGTGGGACGCGTGTTGCGCGATCCTTCCGAGGGTGGCGCTGCGGGTCCGGACATGTATCGTGGTGAGACCATTCAGCACCTCACCCGACTGGATGATGGTCGCATCATTCTGAGCCATGGCAAAAATGCGCATCACCTTTTTGAGGTGACCGGCTTCGAGACGGTGAAGCGCTTCAAGGGCGAGGTCACTCTCACTCCGGAGCAGCATGCACTGGCCGCGGAACGTCTCCAAGCTCTCAAGGTCAAGGTCGAGGCGGCCCAGCCCATCGTCGTCACCACCGTCAGCGATCCGGTCGAGATCAACGGAAAGACGGACGGCTGGGATTGGGAGACGGCGACTCTCATCGGACCGAAGGACGCAGTGCCTCATGCGAATATCTCCATGGCCACAGATGGTAAGATGCTCTTCCTCGCGGCCAAGGTGACGAAGAATGGCGGCTTCCTGAATAATGGGCAGAATCCCACCGAGCTCTTCCTCTCCGGCGATGCCGTGGATCTGCACTTTGCCACAGACCCCGCGGCCGATCCGGCTCGCAAGGCTGCGATCATGGGAGACACCCGCCTGCTCTTCTCGAAGTTTGAAGGCAAGCCCGTCGCCGTGGTCTATCGCTCAAAGGTCCCTGGGACGAAGACCCCGGTGGCCTTCCATTCCCCGGCTCGCTCCGTGGAGTTTGACGAGGTGAAGATCCTTAAGGATGCCAAGGTCGAGATAACCGATCTCCCCGATGGGTATCTCGTGGAAGCGGCGATCCCGCTGAAATCCATCGACTTCGATCCGAAGGGACCAGCCCCCGGCCTCTGGCCCGGACGGGTGGTGCAGGGTGATGCCGGCTTCATTGTGGCCGACTCCACCGGACGCCGCGTAGCCCGCATCTATCGCTTCAATCAGGATACCAAGCTTACCGCGGATGTCCCCACTGAAGCAGCACTCTATCCCGACAAGTGGGGCACCTTCCAGGTGGGCCCGCTCCCTCCACGGAAGAAGTAACTCTGACTCAGCCACGGGCTTCCGGTTTACTCTGGAAGCCCGTTCCTTTTTCCACCCATGAAGCATTTTGCTTTTGCTCTCCTCTTGGGGATCTCGACTCTTGTGGCCGAGCCGGGTGCCGACATTGCCCGCGTTTTTGCGCAAGCCGCCGAGGGAAAGCCTCTCAGCTACGTTGCCATGGGCGGTTCCATTACCGAGGGAGGTCAGGGCTGGATCGGTGAATGGCTGAAGGTGACATTTCCAAACAGCGAGGTCACCGTTGAAAACGCCGCCATCGGAGGCACAGGCAGCGATCTCGGCGTCTTCCGCTTGGCGCGCGATGTGATTGCGCACGATCCCGACCTCGTCGTCATCGAGTTCAGCGTCAATGACACCCCGCTGTCCGACGAAGAGGCTATCCGCTCGATGGAGACGCTGGTGGTACGGCTCAAGTCCTTGCCGAAACCTCCGGCCATTCTTGTCCTCTATACAGCAATGCAGGGTGGCGTGAATCTGGCTCGTCATCAGGCCGTGGCCCGGCACTACGGTCTCTTTGATGTCAATCTGCAGGCTGCCGTGGATGAAAAGCTTAAGAAAGACAACCTACCTTGGAGTACCTTCTTCCCAGACGCTGTACACCCCAATCCCACAGGGCACGACTTTTACCGGCAAGTCCTGATTGAGAAGCTTACGCCCCTGGCTCGGAATGCGAAATTTCTCGCAGCACTCGATAAGCCCCTTCCCACGCCGCTCAGCAAAATTCCTCTTCTCCTCGACGCCACGATGATTCCCTTCGCGGATTTTGCGACGGAAGGCTGGACCATCGCTGATCCCAAGGTTCCAGAGGAAAATCGCTTTTCCAAAATCCTCGTCTCCGACAAGCCCGGTGCCCATTTCTCCATCCCCATCCGCGCCGGGACTATTGGCATCTTCTTCCGAGCAAACCGGGCCCTCGGCCCCTTCCTCTTCAGCCTCGACGGCCAAGTACCGCGCCAAATCGCGACAAATAACAGCAGCGCTCACTTTTATCGCATCTATCACCGCGATCTCCCCGCAGCAGAGCACACGATCCACATCGCCTCTCCTCAACCCTGGCGGGAAGGAGGAGATTCCATTCCCACGCGCCTCGGCTACCTGCTCGTAGCCGATCATTTCCACGCCGATGTCCCTCGCGCTGCACAAGGCCCCCATGATGCAGCCCGCCTGGGTCAGCTACGTTTCGCCATCCCGCTAGGCGAATGGGAATGGACTGGCATCACGCCACTAACCGACGATGCGAAATCCGCCACATCTCTTTCAGAAGATCTGCCACAGGAAGCCGCCTCATTGACCTGGAAGCCATTCCCTGCTCCCACCTCCGCATGGACCGACCTTCTGGCCATCGATCCCTCTCAAACTCCCGGCATGGCAAATTTCCGGCTCACCTTCGATTCTGATGCCGATCGAGCCACCCTTCTCCGCTTCTCCGCCGACTATTTCGCCCGCATCTGGCTCAATGGCAAACCCCTCGACATCATCACCGGCCAGCAAGGCATCCCGCCGAATCCCCTCTTCCTACCCGTGCAACTCCACAAAGGCAGCAACACCCTCCTCATTTCCCTCGTATCCGGCAGTCGAGGCTTCGGATTCACCTTGGGACTGGAAGCACCCTGATAAGAATTGATATTCACGCAAATGACGCATATCACTTTACGCCATGCCTCCCAGCTTCCTCACGCACAAGTGACACGAGTAGGTCATAGCTTGTCACCCCAAAGAAGACTCAGAGAACCCACGATAAAAATTGGAAATAAATAGCCTACAATAAAATCCCTGGTCGAAAATAGGCATTTTTCCCTGTCTGCGTCCTGTCCCAACAAGCTATTTACTTTGTAACTACTATAAGATGACGCTTCTAGTGTAGAGGGTGGGCGTTTTTTGTTGCGCAAGTTGCATCCTCTGGCCTATATTCCCTCACACCTTCCCCACCCATGAAACCTCCTCTGGCACCTTTTCTTTTTGGCCCGCGACGGTCTCTCGCTTCGGGGGGTGAAGTTTATGGCAAAAGCCGGCCACATGGATTTTCGCTCGTCGAAGTCGTACTCGCTCTGGGCATCTGCTCTTTCGTACTGATCGCTGTGATGGGACTCATGGCGGTTGCCCTTCAATCCTCCAAACAGGCCGTGCAGCTTACCCAGTCGGGCAAGATTGTTCAGTCCGTGAGTTCACACTTGCTTCAGGCAGGCTACACCAACCTCACAAGTCTCTCGTCAGACCCCACATGGTCTTACGACTACGAGGGGATTGATCGGGGAGTTGCAAACAGTGGGGCGGGTCAGGAGCACTATACGATGACTGCTACTCCGAATGTCGGGGTCCAACTCCCAGGTGCTACCGGACCGAATACGAATATCATGAGTTTCAAACTCGTTACCAAGACCCTTGATGGCAGCACAGTTACGAATGTGGTTTCTGTAGCCGATACGGGATACTAATGCTCCCATGAAATTTTCCCTCCAGCGAAAAGGATTTACCCTCGTCGAAGTCCTGGTGGCATGCGCTGTGATGGCTCTGCTTCTCATGATGTTGCTCACCGTCACCACCCGTGTATCGGACACTTGGAGGAGTACCACCACCAAAATGCAGGCTTTTGAGGGGGCTCGAGCGGCATTTGATACGATCACTACTACTCTGGCTCAGGCGACGCTGAATACTTATTGGGATTACAACGACCCTAATAATCCCACCAAATACGAACGACGCTCAGAGCTACATTTTTTAAGCTCTCCAAGTTCCACCGTAGGAGGATCGAGCGGGTTAACTGCTGATAAGAATCCTGGGCATGCGGTTTTTTTCCAAGCTCCCACCGGAATTGTCGCGCAAGAGAATCAATATGGAAATCTGCCAAATCTCCTCAATGTATGGGGCTTTTTTGTGGAGTTTGGAAGTGATCAGAGTGATGTGCCAGCCTTTCTTACCTCATTTGTCCAGCCGAAGTATCGTTATCGTCTGAAGCAATGGCAGGTTCCTTCGGAAAACTTTGGTGTTTATGCAACCACATCCGGGAATGCGTGGATCAATCTCACGGGGAGCGGTGCTATTAGGCCTCAGACTTTGGCGGAAAATGTTATCTTACTCTTGGCCGTACCACGCCTGCCGACTGAAGCGGGAAAGCCTGGACAGATCCTGGCTAATGCAAATTTCGTATATGATTCGCGAGTGGGTACTTCCACGGATTTTCAGAAGAATCAACTGCCTCCCGCCATGGAGATCATCATGGTTGCTATTGATGAGGCCTCGGCGCAGCGACTGGCTGATGAGAAGGGAACCGCTGCCCCTTTGAATATACCAGCCTTTTCTACGGCAGGCTCGGTCGACAAGGACATCGCAGATCTACTCGATGATTTAGATAAGAAACAAGTTCGCTATATTATCCTACGCTCCATCGTTACGATGCGAGCAGGCCGCTGGAGTCATGAAAGCTAAATATTCCATTCCAACTTTTTGCAGACCTTGCGGCTTCTCCATGGTGGAGCTTCTTATTGTAATGGGGATTTTGATGCTTTTGGTCGCCGTTAGCATTCCGGCGCTGTCTGGTATGAAGCGTAGTTCTGATATGCAGGTCGGAGCCTCGCGGCTGATCGAGCAATTCCAATTGGCGCGTCAATTGGCGCGAGTAAAAAATCGACCGGTGCAAGTACGAATTTTTCCTGACGATAAAGCGCAATCAGATAAGAATGCTTCAATTCAGCTGTATATTGCAAGAGACGATGGAGAATATGAGGCGGCTGAGCGAAAAATTGTTCTGCCAAACGGTGTTGGTTTTTCCACGAGTGGAGGCTTTTCTGACTTACTAACAGATTATTCCCAAAAAACTAATGATTCTAAAAACGGGGATTTTTATATTTTTTCTTTCAGGGCTGGAGGGCATCCTAATGTTAGCACTACGAATAAACCTCCCGTCATTACCCTGATGCCGCGAGCAGATGTCGCAGCAGCTCAATTGCCTCCCAATTTTGTTACTCTGCAAGTAGAACCTCAAACCGGACGCTCTCGCATCTATCGGCCATGAAATTTGCACGTCAAAAATTTCCCAGTGTGACAAATGCAGATCAGGGCTTTGCCTTGGTGATTGTTCTCTCTTGTCTCCTTTTCATTACCGCTCTCATAGTTACTTTTCTAGTGAGCATGCGCACCGAGGTTGCTTCGTCAAAAGCTAGTTCGGATTCGAGTCAAGCGCGACAATTGGCGGACATGGCCGTCAACGTGGCCATCGCTCAAATTCGAGAGGCAACGCTTGAAGCAGGTGCAAATCAGAAAGCATGGGCCTCTCAGCCAGGAATGATCCGCCTTTACGATAATCAGGGTGACCCTGCGGGCTATAGAAAGCTCTATTCTTGGGGTAATATGGTGGGTACGGGAGCTTTCAAGCCATTTGATACATCAGAGCAAGTTCCAGCCGGCTGGATAGAAAATAAGGCTCTTTTTACCGACCTCAATGCCCCCATAAAGTCTGCTGGTGGAGATTGGGTTTATCCGATTTTTAATAAAGATGAAGCCTTGAATGTATTGGGGGTCCAAGGCGTGGAAGTCAACTCTGCTCCCGGCACATCAGCCAACCAGCCGGCTCCCATGCCAGTAAAATGGCTCTACGTTTTGGCTGACGGCTCTGTCCATCTGCCCGACAGCGGAGGAGGAGAAAGTGCGACCATCAATGCGGCTTCGGCTAGTAACCCCATAATGGGGCGTATTGCTTTCTGGACCGATGATGATACTTGCAAGATTAATATCAATACAGCTTCCGATGGAAAGTTTTGGTCTACGCCTCGTTTCTATCTTTTCGATAAAAATCGCGGCTACGCCTCGGATGAGGAGGCTCTTGCCAAATCTCAGACTACCAAAGGAGAGTTTCAACGTTATCCGGGACATCCGGCCACAGTCAGTCTGAAGCAGGTCTTCGGCAATCTTACCTCGGAGCAGTTGGTTAACATGGCTCCACGGTTAAGATGGGGGGGCTCCGAGGGGGGCACAAAACCTGCTCAGAATTCCGAAGCCATAACCTTGGACTCGGACAGACTGTATGCTTCCGTTGAGGAGTATTTATTTAAAGCTCCCGAGTCGGGTGTTGGTACAGATAAAAGGGATGAACAGAATGCGTCCTTGAAAAATGATGATTTAGCGGCCTCGAAGTTCTTCTTAACGGCTCATAGCAGAGCTCCTGAGTTGAATCTCTTTGGTTTGCCGAGGGTGGCGACATGGCCAATACACGAGGACAATAATAATGATGCCCGCACAGTTAATGACAGGCTCATAGCTTTTTGTGCCACTATCGGGAACAAGCCGTTTTATTTTGTTCGAAAGGAGAACGTGCTAACCCAATATGATATCTCACGGTCTAGGAATGTTTCCCTCCTTGATTATCTCGATAATTTAACCGGTAAAAATATCCCGGGTTTTGGCGGCAGATTTCGTTCGAAATACGGACAACAAGAGGTTCGTCAAATTCTGACTGAAATTTTCGACTATATCAGATGTATAAACATTCTTGATCGAACCACCACATCCGTCGTATCCGGCTCAGAGGTTTTTTACCCCTATGCTTTTGGTATTGGTTCTCGCCTGAGTCCCAAGGGTAAATTGAACCACGGAGAAGGAGGAAGCCTTGGTACCGCCGCCCCTGCTATTCGCGCTGACTGGCAGACTCGTGGTTTTGGAGGAAGATTTTTACAAATATCCGAAGCGCACTTGCATTTTGTGGCGCTAGGAAGAGGAAAAGATACCGTTTCGACACCTACTAAAAATGCCATTCCCATTGATCCCCTTCAGTACGGAACAAGGGATGACATGGATGAGGTTACTGATCTTACGAAAAATACGCCTAAGGATGACATGGTAGCCATACAGGCTTTTCTATACCTTAGCTTTTTGACGCCATCGGAAGGAGTGGAGTATTGGACTCCGGCTACATGGATCGAAATAGAACATCTCGATAAATTTGGTGTAAAGCAAGCGCCAACAGATACGGAATTTATGTCTCTAGGATTTCCCTCTAAGGCCCAAACTCTGCTATGGGGCAATATGCTAGGAGGTAATGGGGTGGGAGGGGCTAGAATTCAAAGCTTGGACGCCAAAGCCTTCGTGCGAGGGCAAACTCGCGGAAAGGTTCTTGATTCAAGTATCACAGACCAACGTTATGTTTTTCCGTTTTTTAGTCACATTATACCAGTGACCATGTACTCAAAATCGCCAACCATGGACTTCAAGGGGGCGAAATTGAAAATTAACGTCTATGTTGATAAACCGTGGGGAAACAATGGAGCACGTGGCGATAAAGTGCAAACTCTTGTAATCGAGTTCCCTGATGAAACGTTTCCTACTCCAATTCTCAAGGAAAGTGGAAATGTGGCCACAGGTATTCGTCGCTTAGGGACTGATATACAGGAAAAAGATTATCCAACAAAGGAATCTGACATAGCAAAAGCCGACAGATTTGATAATTCAGATAAATTTGGAGACTGGCTGATTGATGGTAGCAATGATGTTTTCAAAAGCGTTGGGCTTAAAGATGGAGACGTCCGGATGTTGATGAATTCGGCTGATTTAGCTTTGCCTGAAGATGCGCATGTCGATAACTATCCCAATTATTTCCAGCCGCTCAATGGATATGCCGACCCTGCTGTAAGGGTGTCGCATTCGAGGCCCTACTCGAGCATGCACAATGCCAATACCGGTGCCCGAGGTGTATTGGTAAATGGTGCATCGGTTGTCACAAATGCCAGTGCGCCTTTTGTGCCATCTCATATTAATGGTGTCACTGCCGGCGGCGCAACCCTCGGAGATTGGGATAATGGTACCTCTAGAATGTCTGATGGGCCCTTTATTAATGCTGCCGATCCCGGCAGTGTTAAGCCAGAGGTTTCATCAGGTGAGCTTGCTTATTACGATAATTCCAATACCACCAGCTCTGCGCTGGCTGCATTTTTCTCTCCTAATCGGCAGATGCCCTCACCTGGTATGTTTGGCTCTTTGCCGACCGGTGTTGTTAGCGGAAAGCCTTGGCAGACACTGTTGTTCCGGCCGGGTCCCACAAGTCATCCTGGCATGAATGATCCTAAAGATCATTTGTTGCTAGATTTGTTTTGGATGCCCATCGTTGAGCCATACGCAATTAGCGAGCCTTTCTCTACGGCAGGCAAAATCAACATGAACCAGCAACTGGTTCCTTTTACTTACATTAAGCGTTTTACCTCTCTTCGTGCGGCGATGGCTGCGGAGGAAGTTGCGGTCATGCCTCTCAGTGAGTCAACTCGTTATAAGTATGGTTCATCTACCGTTACTGACTCGAGAAAGCTAATCAACCTTAGTGATAGCACGGGGGCTTTAAGGCAGTTTTCCGAGAAATTTCAGAATGGTGAAATTTTTAGATCTGCCACAGAAATCTGCGATATTTTTCTGCCTCCCAATGATCTGGATTGGTCTTCGGACGCTTCGGCCAGAACGGCTTGGTACTCTAGTGCATTCGCATTGGTTGGGGACAATACTAGGGAGCGCCCGTATGCCCATCTTTACAATAAAGTAACTACTAAATCGAATACATACACCGTACATTATCAGGTTCAGGCTCTTTCTATACCGAAGTCGCAAAATCAAAGTGTATTTAATCCAAGCACGGGAAGTCGGGTTGTTTCAGATTTGCGAGGCTCTACCACGATA
>Ga0351882_1007_pt1 | contig 90282 bp, 51 predicted proteins | sample BONcelFGM3001F13_FD_206762 | JGI IMG/M metagenome (GOLD analysis project Ga0351882, IMG submission 206762) | Enriched cells from coal bed in the Powder River Basin, Montana, United States - BONCAT cells FGM rep3 HSBNCT.FGM.300.1.F13 ... | reverse complement strand
TAGTGAGATGCGGAGTTTCGAGCCATTCTCCTCCCGCTTTCAAGGCGTGTAGAGAGGCTTCGAGCATACCAGTAACCAAGTGTGTGCGCAGGGGAGAGGTGGGAGGTACTCCTGTTTGAAAAAAACTCTCCAATCTGGCGTTTAAAAAAGCGAAATTCTGAAAGAAATCGGGACTTCCACGACCGGGATCCACTTGACAGGCACGAACCTCTTTCGTCCTCAGGCCAATACTAACCGCCCAGTTTGAAACGAACTTAGGTAGTAAAAGGTGACTAACAATGACCCCGTCGAGATGCTCAAGTTGAAAAACTAGAGTTCCCTCCACCCTTTGCATAATAAAGGGAATAATTGCCTCATCATCAGGGTACCCTTGATTAATAAGTGCCTGCATAAGCAAGTCTCGAGAGATTTCGCCGGAAAGGATGACATCTTGCGCGGCATGCTCCTTGAGGGAACGGACTCTCCGGATACCCTTTTCACCGTCTCTGCGCTTCTCGATGAGCGCTTGGACAAACTCCATGGAATGGTAGCCATAAGCTTCCGGACTGCCGTGAAACAAGGCCACCGCTGCTGAAATCTCCTGCTGGTCAAGCTTTAGCTCAGGGAGATTGGGGCAATGCGGCAGAGACGAGCCACCGTAAAGGGCGAATCCGAGTCGGGTGGCTGTTTCCAGCATTTCGCCAGACTCCTTGAAGTTCCAGCTAAAGTGCTTGTCATTGAAGACTGGGACACTTTTCCCGGTGGTGTGGAAGACCTTGACGATGGCGTCGAAGAGACGTTTGCGTGGATAGAGTTTCTGGCCGAACTCATTATCAGGATAATCCCCGTGTTCCCCAATCAGCAAAACCCCATCCACAGCCAAGCGCCCTGTCCCCAACGTAAGAGCGTCCGCAATGCTTTCCGCCAGAAAGATGCCTTTGTCCACGCAGAATGACATGCCGATGTCGTTATGCGGTTTTTGCTCGATGTAAGCAGAGGCAATTTTTGAGTGCGGTTTGGACCAGCCGCAATTTTCGTCAGTCGGGAATGGTTTCACCCATCGTGTTACAATAACGTCGGCATGAGATAGAGGGAACCAGACGGTGGTGATAACGGCGATTTTCATATCGGCTGATCAGTGAGAATCTTCCCGTTTATCACTTTTGTTTGAATTTCTGGTGGACGAGAATGCAAATGAGTAGCACTTGCTTCGGAGCTCGCCCCGAAGGTCTGAAGATATTGCTTCCTCAGCAGACAGAAGAGTCCTGGCGCACTCATTCAGTGGGTTTCAAGGCTGGAGTAATAGTACCATCCGATTCAATGAAATCTCGTGGTTGCCAATGAATCTCGATTGACTTCGAGAGGTCAAAAATATTGCCAGATTTTGCCGATACTATGGTGTAAGCACCAAAGCGAGGCCCTTCGGCCAACAAGGCTGCCTTCATGGCGGATGCGAGATCAGAATAGGTTACAAACGTTGCAACCGCCCTGGGGTTTTTAAGCCAACCGGTAAATTCAGGGACGTCAGGCTGCGGGTGCGGAGTGCCAAAGCGCAAGCAATAAACGCGAAGCCCGTGCTTGCGGGAAAACCACTCGCCTATCTGTTCGCCCCAAAGTTTGCTTAACGCATAGAAATTATGAGGCCGAGGAGGCAATTCATCATGAATAGTTTCATATGCAGGACTACCCAAATAAATGGTCAGACTGCTGCCATAGACAACGCGAGTCACCTGATTGCGACGAGCGGCTTCAAAAAGATGGTAGGTGCCTCGAATATTTGTCTCAATCGTAAGATCGTTGAAGGCGAGATATTCCTCACCTTCGTCTCGGTCAAAAAGTGTCTTATTGGTGATTATGTCTCGCTGCGAAGCGATGGCAAGATGGAGAATGGCATCGACTCCTTTGGTTGCGGCAACGACAGCGTGATAATCTGTGATATCCAGCGGACTGACTGGCAATCCTGCAACTTCGCCTGATTTAACATCAGTAAGGATAAGCACGAAGTCATCTGCCAGTTCAGGGATAATTTGCGAAGCAATGCGACCCAAGCTGCCTGTAATAAGAACCTTCATAATGATGTAGAGAGAATTGAGAAAAACCCAGCAAATCGCCGTGGTTTTGATTCTTGTAAAACGAGTTCTGGAATTTCGCTGCCGCGACTTTCTGTATAGCCTCCAAAACCATGAACCAACTTTTTGCTTAGTTCCTTACCGTCGAAGAAGCAGTCCGAGCATAGATCAAATATAGATCATTTTTTTTAGTATTCGCGTATACGGCTTTGCCCGGCCCTTCAAACTCCGCAATCCTTGGAAAGGATTCAGGAAGGCGTGAAAGAAGGTCGTCGAGATGTTTGAGGCGAGCTAAAAGTCCTGCGTAACGGCGTTCCAGTATCTCCCATCCAAAAGGTTTGAAGTAGTCGTGCCATATCCGGCGGTGAAGTTCGTTAAGGTTTGCAACGCCTGTCTGAACCAAGCCTAGTGGGCCTGAACGAAGCTCTTGCAAACCATCGACGTCTCGCGACTGGTAAAGATACCGTATTTTCGAGTGAATCTGACATTTCGCCCTTAATGTTGCCGTCAGCTCTTTTATGAAACGGACCTCAAGGTCTGTTCCCTCAAACTCGGCAAATTTCAGGCTAAGTTCAGCAAAATGGTCTTCCATAGAGTCGGGTATGTCCATATCCAAGAAATTCAAGATAGGGTCATGCCACAGGATCCATTTGCTGAAGTTAGCGACATTCTCATAGGGCGTTTTGTCTCCAGGAACTGCATCGATACCACTCAAAGAGCTATAAACAGACCAACTTTTACTGCATGTCCCAAAAAAGCGATTTGCCAGTTGTTGCTCACTGACGGAGTCGGAGTAGGTTAGCTCCGCAAAGTACTGTAACGCTGGCAACAGTGAGCCCGGGAGGCACTCGGTGCCGTCGTCTCCCCAATGAGTTAGGAAAACTTCCTTTAGACTCTTCTCCTTCGCGGCGGCAAGGGATGCGGAAATCGTAGCGAACGCACGCGGATGGTGAGTCCAAAAACGCCCCCATGTCCAGGCACCTGCCGCAAACAAAGGTTCCTTCCCCAACTGTCGGTGTCGATCAATGTAGGTGCGATAAAAATCGGGGTCTGTATGATAATAGTCCCAATAAACGAGTTGAACGTCACTTGGGATAGCCTCCCTCGCTTCGGGCCGGATATGGGCATCGAGATCGTAATAGTCATGGGTGGCGGAACCCATGCGAAAGTACATGTCGCTCCAGATCATTGGTTGAAGCCCCCTCTGTTTGCATAGCCCGTTTACGCGCTCAAGATGCTCGGTGAACACGTCGGACGAACGGACATAGCCATGCTTGTCGAGATAGACTCCTCTGGCCAGCCCGTGCGCCTCGTCCATTCCGATGTGGATCCGGCGCGTACTAAAGCAGGTAGCGAGAGTATCCAGCATGTTGCCAATTAATTGATAGGTTCGCTCCTCACCTACCAGCATGACATTGGCCGTGTCATTGATCGAAGAATACTGCGGCCATTGAAAAATCTGTTCCATATGACCCAAAGTCTGAACACAGGGAATGGCTACGATCCCAAAAAGCAAACAATACTGATCAATCTCGCGGAGCTCTTCTTTGGAATATGCCCCGCGCGAGTTTCCAAATAGCGGTTCATTATCAACTTCGTAGACGTCTTCCATATAGAGGAAGAGCGTATTGTAACCCATTAGGGATATCATTCTCACCAGTTGCTTGATAGCGACAACCTTCATCACTCCGTTTCGAGACAAATCGAGCATTGCTCCTACCGTGGTGAATTGTGAAACTTGGTGAAATTTTTCTCCCCATTCCTCGCCACCCAGCAAGACACCGATACCGCGTAACGCGTCGCTGGGTCGCCCGTAACTAATGGTAACACCGTTTGCATCGCGAGTCAGACATAGACCATCTTCCAAATGGCGAGAGAATCTCACGGGAGTCCCCCGTCCCTTGAAGCCTATCTCGGGGCGATCTTCTGAAAGTTGCTCTATTGCTTCCCGAAGTGTTCCGCACGATTCAATGTCGATAATCAGGCTCATAATTTAGTTAACACGTGTTGAAAGATTGCTTGTATTCGATCCAATCTCCACCCACGCAAAGACGGATGCCAGGCTACTGAAAAATTCAGATAGTTGCTGCACGCCAGGTCTCATACGGTGGTTCCCGGTGATCAAGAAAAGGGGATTTTGCCGTTGGTGTTGTGGAAAAGGCCGATTGGAACAGGATTCCCAACCCCGCAAAACGATGGCCCGAAACATGCTTTCAATTCTAGTCCGAGCGAGCCGACCTATACCGGTTGGACTGTACTCCGAAGGTGAGTGACACTTCTGCCACCCGAGGTGAACTTGAAAAGTAAACCACCTGAGATAAACTAGACTATAATCTGGCATGAAAGTTCCCCAAGATCTCTGCACTCTTCAGACTCTCAAACCGGAGATCTTTTCCATCCACACCACTGGAGGCGACAAGGAAGGTTATCCCATCCTGATCAAGCGCCACACCAATCAAGCCGACACTGATTACCACGAACATATTTTTCATGAGCTTGTCTTGGTAGAAGGAGGGACTGCCGAGCATCAATCCTGCGAGGGAGTCCGCCGTCTTGTCGCAGGAGACATCCTGGTCATCAGGCCGCGGATCTGGCATCGATATTTCAACACCCAGAATTTCCAGATCGTCAACTGCCTCTTCGATCGCAAGATCTTGATGGATCACTCGGTATTTCTCTCTCTTGCCAAGGGGGCCTTTGACCTTGTGCATCGGCCCGTTCTTTTTCCGGGCAAAACACCGCCATCCTTTCTGCACGCAAACCCACAACAACGCGAGAGCATCACCGAAACCCTGAATGGAATGATCCAGGAGAGAAAAGAAAAGCGGGTGGATTGGGAGGGAGCCTTGATCGCCCATCTCCTGAATCTCATCATTCAAATATCGCGAGTGAATAGCGGTTCCAATCGCGAGGAAGCACTCTCGGACTCCAATCGAAATCTCGCCAACATGTTGCTGGTCTATCTGGAAGGGCACTTCCGAAAAGATATCACATTGAAAGAACTTTCGATCCGCTTTCATAGCAGCCCATCCCATCTTTCCAGAATATTTAATAAACGCATCGGCATGGGTATCGTTGACTATATCAATCACCTGCGGATAGATGCCGCTTGCAAACTGTTGCGAACCACGGATTGGACGGCATCTCAAATTGCAAGTGAGGTTGGATATGAGGAGATTCCTTATTTCTTTCGGAGATTTAAGCGCGAGTTACGGACCAGTCCGCTGGAATATCGCAAGGCCTTTTTGCAATAATTTCCTACGTCATAACGAGCCACGTGACCGGCCCGAGAAAACCACTGGGTCTGGAAAGTGCCTGCAAGTAATTAGCGGGGCTGCAGGAACAGGCGAGTGTCAGGACATTCCCGTCGTCCTCCAGCAAAGGCGGAGGGATCTCCAGTTCATAGGGAGCACACCATAAGCGACCTACGGGAATGCCATTGAATCGCACCTCCATCGTTTCAAAAATATGACCGAACCGGATTTTCAGCCGTTGGACTGGTGCGCAGTTCAACTGGAATTTCCCTTCATATTCGATGATTCCCCCGTAATGGGAATGTCCCACCTGGGTCGCAATCGCAGGAAATTGACACGCGTATATTTGCTCGCGGGCATGAAGAAACGCAGGCACCGCCCGCCCCGAGGGATATTCGGCATGAAATTTCCCAAACAAACGCAGCCCGTCATAAGGGAAGCATTCCCGTCCGTCCTCCCACACCATTTTCTCGCGCCATAGGATGCGATTGTTGCCTTCGCAAATCAGGTCCGTGATATCCACCTCCCGGTTCATGGGGTCATAGGTAAACTTACGCTTAGGATGGTTTAGCATCCGGCCATTGAGAAAGAAGGTCGAGAATCCTTCACTTAGCTCAGAATCACAGACGAGACGAATGGGAGTCTTGGGTCCGCTCCAGTTAAACGTTGCACTATAAAAGCGAAAAGCAGTCCTCTGACCGAGGGATACATTGAGCACAGACGGGGCAAGAAAATCTATCAATGGAGCTGCGTCAAAACTCCCCCATGAGGGAATCTCCCCCGAGTCGGATCCGACGACGCGGAATTCGCTCAACACCGCACAATTGTCGTGTTTGAACGTTGAATTCCAGTCCATCCACTTGACGTCGGCAACCTCCCATCCCCCCTGCCCCACGCTGGAAATTTTCGACCGATCCCCAGCCGATCGGATGAGCATGCCCAGACCCGCCGCGAGTTCCAACTGATCGAGATTTTCCACCCTCTGCCAGCAACCGTTATCCGGTCGGCATATTTCATAGGGAGAGGGAAAGGTTACAGCAACATTCCCACAGAAATCCTGTGCTCCATTATTGCAGAGAAACAAGGTCGCTCCCTCCTCGGTGAGGCGCTGATGTCCGATGAGAGGGCCCTGGGCCTGCCACAACGGCACGACCGTCTCCCGCAGCTTTGCCACCAAGGTGTCAGGAGTCAAATCCTCCCCTCTGACGCAATAAGGCTCATCCGCCAGAACGGTGATTTCCCGCTCCAGGAAAATGACATCTGCGCCCGTGGCCATCAGCGCCTTGCACTTCTGCCACGACGCCAGGGTGAGATGGCGACCGGGAACGACGATGACCTCAAAGGCCTCATCGTTCAGCGTCACCGCGCCATTGACCATGGCGACTTTTTGAAAAATCTCCTCATCCGCCAGATCAAAGTCATACCCGGCCACGAGCAGTTGGTGCGCGAGCTTTCCAAGGCTCTCCCGCATTTCAAACTCCGGCTTACCGGACGTTCCACCCGGCATCCCGCCGACTAAAGCCATGAAAGACTCTTCCGGATAGTAAACAAGCAGGGGTGCCTGATGGCGCCCCCGAGTCAACTCGCGAGACATCATCTCGACCATGCGGGAAAAACTTTCGAAGTGCTCCCAATAACTCGCCTGGAAAAACTGGGAAGGCGGTGCCTCCCGCTTACGCAATCCATCGATGGAATAAAACTGACCGTGGGTAACGATGCGATTGATCCCCAACGCAAAAAGCCAGTGCGTCGCTTTTGTCAACGACGCAACATCCTGAGCCCAGTCGCAAACGGCAAAGGCCTCACAGGCGACGAATTTCTTTTTATGTCCGTGCGCCGCCGAGCTCGCGAGCTTCGGCGACAAGTGCAGCAGGGACTTCCTCGCATTGCCCAGCCCCGCCCCGATATGGTCCGTGCCGGGTATATCCATGCGACCAATGACGCCCATGATCCCCGGCACACAAATGGCCTGCAGGATGGGATCCTCCTCCGGACTGACATGACCTGTGAGCAGAAGTTTATTCCGGCCACAGGCCTCAATCATCGGCTCAACCATGGCACTTCGCAGACCGAGAGCCAGTGCCTTGCGATAGGCCCACCGAAAGAACGGCGTCTGCTGGTCGATCTCCAGGACCAGATGGGGAAGCTTTTCCCACAGCGAGTGTCCGCAGACTTCGAAAAACCACTGCGGGACCAAATGGGACCACGGCAGAAGTCCCTTCAGCTTCGCCTCGTCGGTAAAAATCCCCGGAACGACGGATCCACATTCCTTCTCCAACATCCGGCCATAGTGCTCATGCGTGTACCTGAGAAAGAGTTCCACCGCCTTCGGATTGAGCAGGTCACTGTAATGTCCCCAAGGCGCCTGGATCACCTCTTGACGGGTAAAGGCAACGACGGTGGCGTCCCCGGATTCCGCCTCAAACTTAAGCCGATAATGGGGGGCCAATGTCATCGCCCGCCAGTGCGGACTGCCATCGTGATAGGGAGGATAATAGGTCGATGAGGAGTGAAATTGTGTCCACCTTGAACGGACCAATCCGGCCCATTCGTCGATCCTGCGGATTTCTCTCCCGCAGATCAAGTAGGCGGCGATCAGTTCTCCGGGAGGCAGATCCACCACGAGATGCCCTGCCTCTTCGATCTGTACGATCTTCGGCACCAGTTCTGTCGCCCGGTACTCGGGATGCTCGATCGTGACCCGACCTCCGGCCACTCCCGAGGGATAGGGATCCTCGTCGTAAAGCCAAGCCTCCAGCCCCACGCGGCGCGCCTCCAGCACGCAAAATTTGATCACATCGTTCCAACTCCGCGAACCATAGGGCACATTGAGTCCGCCCCGCGGGTGCATGAAGAATCCGGAAAAGCCCTTGTCCTTTAACTCCTCAATCTGCCGCGTTAATTCCGCTTCCTCCAGATCATGATTGAGAAACCAAAACGAAAGCAAACCCAGTCCCAGCTTTTCGATCGGACACTTCGTCCGCTTCGGGGCGACATCGGCGAGTACGGCATCGTTCTTCGCACGAGGCGGGCTCTTTTCTTTAACTAGCATGGATTGCATGATCAGAAAATCGAGGGTTTCGATTTACCGTGGGATCGGAACCAAATCTTCCTTCTTGAGTTCAGCCTTGCGCATTGTGGTGATGCGACCATCGGCCCAGAGCACATTCATTCGCCCATCGTGACGATCAGCTATCCGATCCCACCCGGCAGTGGTGGTGAAGCCGGGTCCCTTCCATTGTTCTCCCTTTGCCGAGTCTAGGAGTAAGACCACCTTTGCAGCGATGATATTGCCCAAAAATGTCTGCGGCGTTGAAAGCCCATTTTGAGGCATGATGGTGTAATTGCAGACATACGGATATCCGTAGGGATTCGAGGTGGACACCGGCACATTGGTCGCCAGATTTGTAGGGCAGACCATCACTCGATCCAGATTCGCCTGTCCTCCTGCGTAGGCAGGCACTCCATTGGCCGGGATGCTGGGCTTATACCACACGCCGGTCCCCCAGTTATCGTAGGAGGACTCATCGGTTGCTCCGGTTCCCCCGCGAGGCAGCCTTCCCTGATGATCCGCCGCATAGGAAGCGAGAGCCCGGTATACCTGTCCCATATTCGAAAGGCACTGAACTCTCCGAGCCTCGTCGATGCTCTTCCCTATGGCTGGTATCAGCAGCGTCGCCAGAAAGGCCGTGATGGCCATGACCACGAGCATCTGGATCATTGAAAACCCCTTGTCCTGCCGACACACCATCATATGAAAATCACCCCTTCCAGTTCCTCCACGGCTCGTTGCGTTGCAGAAACAACCAATTTGCCCCGATGAGAAACTTTTCATTGTCTTCCCTAAATTTATGGAGCCGATTGAGGACCAGATTCAGCCGAGCCTTGTCGTCCTCGGTTGGAGACGAAGGGTTGATGGATTGGTAAACCTCGATAGCCTGAGTGCACAACTCCGCGTGTTCCAGCCAGACCCGCAGAAAGGCGATCCTTTGATTGGTGACCTTGTCATCCTTGGTGGCTTCGTCGGCCCGCGCAAGGATCTCAAATCCCTTTTTGTACGTGTCGGCCGTGAATATCTTATGCCCGGCATTCATCATGACGCCCCAGCCGCCATTGATCGCTTTTTGGAAATTCGTGTCGCATTTTGCCGTCACTCCCTCCCAATAGGCCACGTATTCCCGTACGATATCCTTTGCCTTTCCAAACGCGCCGTAATACTCGGCCAGAATTTCCTCCACCGACAGATCGGGACGATCCAGCATCCTCGCGGTGAGATAGATGCTGACTCCCTGCGTGCCCCACATTCCCAGTGTCGAATCCAGATCTACCGCGATCATCCCATTATCCATGAAATGCTTGAGATCACGACCAAGCTGAGTGGGGTAGATATAGGGGAGCGTAAAGCCCACTAGGAAATCATTGGGCCGATAAGCCAACTGTGCCCCTGTCGCCTTCCAGGCATCCCAAAGTTTTCTCACTGCCCCTTCGCTTCCCTTATCCAGCGGATAAATATAGGGGGGGACGACGATGATGATGACGTCGCTGTTTAATTTGACGTTCACGGGCGGGTCCGAATAACTGGAATACGCGTAGCCCACCACTTTCGCGTTAGGATCATGCTTTTTCGCCTCGGCCAGAACTTCGAGGAGAAAACGAGCATAGCGATCCGACATTGAGACACTCTCGTACGGGTCGATCTTCGCCTTCGGACGGGAATCGATATGCCATGGATTGTCCTGCACTGCGATCTTCGCCTCCGGCACATCCCATGATCGGCAGACTTCGCACATGCAGAAGGGATCGATCACTCGTCGGTCATTCTCACAGGCATTGATCCATGGACTTTCCGGTGTCCGTGTTGCCAGCCAGTCCTTGACGATGGCTTTGTGCAGTTCCGGATTGGACACGCACATCTGCGTCAGATAGGTCCGGGTATCGACCGGTCCGCGCTGGCCATCAGCCCGGAGGGCAAAAAACTCCGGATGTTCCTTGCCAAAGCGTTCCCAATAATCGCCGAAGCCATGCCCGTAGTAGTTGTCCGCCCCCGATGTCCGCAGGATTTTATGACGCAGCATCCATTCGGAATTCGCCTCAAAGCTGCGATCCTGCAAACTGTCACTGCGACCGTAGCGGGACGGCTTCCCACTCACATGATAGCGAAAATACAATCGCAATTGCATGTAAGAGTAGGCCGGCTTGCCCTTCACCATCGGTCCTTCCTTGGCAACCAATTCCCCGAGGCGTGGAATCACCATCCCCCCCTCGCCGGGCCATAACCACCGCACCCCGACGCTCCGATCCAGCCAGTCATAGACAGCCAGCGCACTACCCATTGCCAGCCGATCATCCACAGGCGCCTCGGCAGTGGGATCGTCCTTACCTACAAGGTAAAGCGCCTCGGGGGCGGACCAGACGGCAAACTCGTTTTTCTCCAGTGAGTCCACCGGAATGCCCTTTTTCCGCGCTGCGACCGTGTCCCCGACGTAGATCGGTTTTGCCGGGTCATTGGGGATGAGTTCGGACTCCTTCTTGATCTTGAAGCTCCCCCTCGTTGCCGCATTCAAGTGTCGCTGCAGTTCCCTGGCCGCATACAGAGTGGCTTGAGAGGACTGATCAGGTACAACCACAATCGCCCTCTCCACTCCCTCCGTATAGATCGGTATGGCCAGAGCGGAATGCAGCCCCATCAGAGTCCCTAGCCCGAAGGACGCACCCGCTGCGAACCAGCGCCTCAACGAGGCACCGTTACAAAAGGAAGGACGATGTAACATGAGGCTGCCTTTATTAAGATCGGCGTTTTCTGGGCGGGACATCAACCGTTAATTGGCCTTGATCGTACGCAGACGGAGGAAACTGGCCAGTAATGCAGCCGCACCCAGCGCAGCACCGACGGAAGGCTCCGGCACGGCGTAAAGTGCATCGATTTGCTCGGAAGACAGCACCTCGTCATAGAATCTCACATCGGAAATATATCCGTCGAAACGACGATCATGAGCGTAACCTGCATTACCAATCGCCAGAGTCGTCGAGTTGGTCAGCAGTGTATTTACCACACCACTCGTCGCGTTCACTGCCGTATAGAGCGAGAGCACTGCACCCTGCTCGCCGCTATAGATTTGGATACCACCAGTGGTTGAATCATATGTCATGGAGAGGAAATACCAATCTCCCACATTCGCTGGCACCTTCATGCCCGTGTCAAATTGCTGCGATCCGTTGATCCCGGTCAACGATAAGAGCAGCGAGGTATTCGAGACTTTTAATTCCACCACACCTGCCGAGCCATTTCGCAGCGAAAAAACCCGACGATCCCCACTCACGCCGCTGACCGGCGTGAATTCATTCATCACCCATGTGCTGATGGTGAACGAACCGAGGTCGCCTCGGAGGAAGGATGCGTTTGCATTCGTCAGATTTGCCTGGGCCGCCGCCTTGGCTAGGTTGCCGCTTGCAAGCCCGTTATCCACGTTCTGATCAGTGAAGTTCAACGCGTTACCATTCGACCCTGGGCGAGCAGGAGCCGAGGTGACGTAATTCGTTGCCACACCTGCATAGTTTAGCGTCGTCAGGTTCAATGGCTCCGAACCCGAACTGGCCTGAGTCGTTCCAGCCTCGTCGAACTCATAATGGAGAAGCAACGCGGCATTACTAGCCACACAACCCAGGAAAACCCCCAACACCGTAAGAATTGTTCTCTTCATGTTGACGCAAACATTGCAGGATTAAATTTCCCGCGAAAGCACACCATCATCAGAAGATTGTCCGATTCTGCTCGATAGCAAAAAATTCCTTCCGGTGAATCGGTCGGAATGATGATTCCCTTTAGATCATCCGAGCTGGCCGAGGAAAGAACGGATGCTACCTTTTACCGGCTCCTCATTGTGTAGATCCTACAAGCGTCAGAAAGTGGCCCCGCCATGATCTTTGTGGCGTCAATATTGCAGCCCTGAAGTCCGATCAGGTCCGCATTTATTCACGCATCCCCCTTTTGAGGCGGGTAGGTGGAGACTCTGATAATGCGGATAGCTTGCTGCCTGATATGAGGATCTTTGATTTCAGTGCCGGGCGTCAGATTCTGTCCCCAAGTTTCCACAAAAGTGATCTTTAGTGCGGAAATCGTAGCCAGCTTCGGACACTCATAACTCCACAGACGCTGGTAGTGATGATCCTCATTCGCGAGAACTTCCCATGTGTCTTGAGAGTTTAGTCCCTCCACCCGAAATCGCTTCACGGTTTCAGGCTGGCCGGTTCCCCAATACATCCCTCGGGCGTAGGCGTCACTTTGCGTGAGAGTGAGGTGGCGGTGCAGCCCCGTATCAAAAACGATGACCAGCTTGGCCAAAGCGAGAGGCTGTTCCCAATCAAACTGAAGCCATTGAGGCGTGTCTTGCTCCGGATCGCTGATCCAGCGATGTGTTCCAGGGAGTTGACGATCCACGGGGGCACCGCGTGAGCCCTGAACGCAACGATTTTGACCAGAGAGGATATTCTGCGAGGAACCCTCGGAGGCTTCGCTCGAAGCGGAGATGCGGCTCTGTCTGATGATATCGTCCGCGTCAAAGAGCGGATTCCCAATAAGGTAGACATCCTGGCGAAGGAGTTCCTGCTGGATTTCCCTGAGGTGCTGCGGGCTGACGGGTAAATCCGCAGGAAGTAAATCACGGGTCACTGCGTATGCGGCCGCCGTGCCGACACCCTGCCCCACCAACGAACATGTCGCCATGACTCGGGTGGAAGCAAAGGCGAGATGGGTGGCGGAGATGTGTCGGCCTGCGAAGAGGAGATTGGTAAAATCCCGTGCAATGCAACTACGGAGGGGGATGTCGTACAGTTGGGGCACGGGAGCCTGGATGCAGGGGGAGTCCTCAGGGCGATCGACTCCCTCCGGAGGGTGGGTATCGATGGGCCAACCGCCATAAGCGATAGCATCGTCGAATGGGCGTGAACGCATCACGTCGTTTTCCGTCAAAACGTGTTGGCCGACAAAGCGGCGACTCTCGCGTTTTCCGGGAAGGAATCCAAACCATTCCAACGCCCAGTTCTCCGCGCCATGACCGGGCTGATTTTTGATATGGTTCCAAACGCCCATCAGGATGGCCAGCAACTCATCGCGGATCTCTTCATTTTCCTTGATGGTGTCCAGCTGACCGCCCCATTCCATCCACCAATACCCATCCACCAATACCCATACTCCAAGCCACGATCCACGCCTCCATCGGCATGTGGACGCAGCTTGAGATCTTCCTCGGTGAACGTCCTCGCCCAGGGAGGAGCAACGAAAGGCATGGCGGTGTCATGCTTGCGAGCCATGAAGAGAAGTGTGGAACCAAGAGTCTTGGAGTCGGAAACATCCCGGGCACTGGGCTCATCAAAGCTGGCACGATCTTCCCGCCCCCGGAAATAGGCAGCCCCTGCAGCTGCTCCCAAGCCGCCATCTCCCGTGCAGTCCACGAAGACCGCGGCGGTGATGGTAAAGCCTTCTTCCGTCGAGGCGCGCATGGCTTCGACCGAGGTGATCCGGCTCTTACCGTTCTTGCCATGATCAGCAGTGTGGGCTGCGGTGACGCTGGTATTGAGCAGCAGGGTGAGCGTTGCTTCCGCCCTACACTTCTCGTAGAGAATGAAATCAAACATCGAGGGCGACCGCTGCGGGTTACGTACGGCATTTTCCAATCGGATTTCCTCGATGATTCCGCTTTCGCGAGGCTCGAGTTCCAGATCCCTGCAGGGGCGCTCGAAGTTTGCACCTACGATGTGCATCCGCACTTCGCTGCTGGCGTTGCCGCCCAGCACCGGACGATCTTGGCAAAAGATCACCTGCATGCCTTGACGGGCCGCAGCCAGTGCGCAAGAGACCCCAGAGATACCGCCTCCGGCGACAAAGACATCGCAAGCGAGATGGCGGTGAGAGAAATGACTGGCGAGCGGCGGCCTGCCGTCCGAGGTTGTGGTGGCGGTATAAGGCGTCATGGGTAATCGGGGGCGAAAAAGCGATAAAGATGAGCGAGACCTTCTTTGAAGGCTTTGGACCATTGCTTTTTGGGAAGGCGCCGCCTCCTCAAGTAAGGCTCCACCTGTTTCCAGAGGGCTCTCTTTAACACCGTTTTAGCGGTGCTTAAATCAACTCATGTAGTTTCCGGGCGCTTGGATTTAAATGGGCAAGTTCACTGATCCGGATGAGTTGCCCATTTTCAATGGAGATGTTGGCGGCAGCACCGATGAGCAGGGAGGCAGCACCTTGTTCATGGCCAGCATTCCGCATGAGGTGGTCGACCGGAGGATTGGCAGCAAACATCTGCTCTTGTATGAGGGCATCTCCTCCGCCGTGACTTCCCGGCCGCGGTACAATCGTGATTTCTTCCGCCGCACCGAAGTGTGGGTGCACTCGGAGTTTCATCTGCTGCTTCCATGTGTCATTCTGAGAATCCGCCTCACCTTTGATGATATGAGAATCGTGATCCTCCACGTATTCGATGCGTCCACGATCTCCACTAATGGATGCTCGAAACCCTTCGCTCGGAGAATATGCGTTTAATGAGTAATTCACCATTTCTCCCGAGCGATATCGGATCAAGACACTCATTGAGTCCTCAATATCGATACCGTCACGAAAGACGTTTTGGTCTCGGATATAGCCACTTTCCGCTTCCGCTGCCAAATAGAGACCGCGAAGAGTACTGTCCTCATCAAGAGTCAGGCGAAATGGATCGTTCCGGGCGATTTCTACTCCGGTATAGCGGGGATATTTCGTCAAAGCCTCATCGCCCCGTGCGACGGCATTTTTGCGTCCATAAAAAACCAACCCGCCCATGGCGAACACTGCGGAAGGAATGGCATCGAGCCACCAGTTGATCACATCAAAATGATGCGTGGACTTGTGTAACAGCAGGCCTCCCGAGATTTCCTTGCTACTATGCCAGCGCCGAAAGTAGTCGGCTCCATGAGAAAGATTGAGCGCGTACTCGAAATCAACATGCTTTACTTCACCGATCACACCGCTGGCGATGATCTCTCGCACACGCGTCACGCCTGGTGACCATCGCAGATTGAATGTCGTTCGCACCTGACGCCCCGTTCGCTGGACAGCCTCTGCAATCTGATTATACCGAGGTCCATCAATCGTCAGAGGTTTTTCGGAGATGACGTCGCAACCAAAATCCAAGGCTTTGACGATAAACTCGTGATGAAAGCAATCGGGTGTGCAAACGATCACGATATCTGGATGAGTGGTTCGCAGCATTTCATCGAAATCCCCAAAGGTCGGGATGGGTTCGATGCCATAGGTGCTTGATAGTCGTGTCTGGTGGAAGGTTCTCCGGACCTCGGAATTATCGCAAAGTCCGACAAGCTTGCATTCACCACTGTACTTCTGCGCGATAGGATCAAGGAACATCGGGGAACGCCCACCAGTTCCAACTACTGCAAATGTCTTTCGTGTTTCCATGAGTTATTTGCCAGCGCTGCGGAATTCCATTTGGCTCAGACGGCGCAACTGGATCAGAGTGAAGCCGATCAGCATTGCTCCCAATATCCATGCCATTGCCGTGGCGGGGCCAAAATTTAGAAACATAAAGGCTTCGTAAAAAATCCTCAACGCCGCAACTTCAGTTGCTCCATTGGGGCCGCCCCCGGTCATGATCAGGACGTTTTGAGAAGATTGAAAGGCCGCCGTCACCGCGCCGATAAAATTGATGATGATCAGGGGTTTCAAACCGGGAATTATAATATTCTGAGTTTTACGCCAAAATCCTGCGCCATCGATTTCCGCAGCTTCAAATTGTTCCTCAGGAATGGTCTTGAGCGCGGCGAGATAGATCAGACATCCCGGCCCGGCTCCCGCCCACACAGCCGGAAGAACACAGGAAAGCATGGCCAGCATCGGGTCTTCAGACCAGGATCGTGTGACGGAAATTCCGATCATGCCGAGCATGTGATTGATCAACCCATCGGCACTGAGAAACTGCTTCCAGAGGACGAAGAGCGCCGCTCCTGACAAGAGAGCAGGCAGGTAATATATGGTTCTAAAAATCAGACGATGCCGGGGAGTCAGATGAAGCAGGAAGGCTAACAAAATGGGAGTCGCAAACCCCACGGTGAGGAACCAAAGGGCAAAGTGCAGAGTGGCGCCCATCGAGTTCCAGAAACGGGCATCGAAGAGCACGTTTGCAAAATTATCAATACCCACAAATGTTGACTTCAAAATGAGCTGATAGTCCAACAAGGCCATACCAGCACCTCTTACCAACGGAATATATTGCCACGTTAAGGTCAGTAGAATCGGGATCAGCAATAATCCCCAGGCATAATACTTTTGAATACCCCTGACTCGGGTGGTTGCTTTGCCGACTTCGGAAAAGGTTCGCAGCATTTCCTTCCCCACAAATCCGAAGCCGACTAGCAGGCCGAAGACAAGAGCCCATGCCACTAGCCGCCGCATATGCATGCTCTTCGGCGGGACGACACCCAACATCCTCTCGTTGGTTTTTTTTACGGATTCGTCAAGAATGCGTGCCATCTCTTGCCGTACACCTTTTCGATTTCCCCTCTTCCAAGCTTGAGCCACAATGGGGCTTAGTAATATCTGATCCAGCGGGTAGGTCAGCTCGATATACACGAGGTTGCAATTCTTCCCATACGGCTCCGGCTGTGCCGCTTCGGTTGCCTTTATAATTTCCTCCTCCAGTCCTTCCTCGGCAAGACCCAAGAAGGACTGATACCCGTATTTCCGTAGATCCACAGGATTGATCTGATTAACTAGACCCATCTCAATCAGGGTGTCGGTACGAATTTTTTGAACCTCGTCGCTGCTTAAAAAATTGATGAGATCCCAAGCGGCGCGTCTTTTCCGGGGGTCTTTGACGCCCGAGAATATCCCCATCATCCGCGCATTGATTTCAGAACCGCGAATGCCTGTGGGACCAGCTGGCACAGCTCCGAACCCCCAAATGTTTGGGTCGAGACTGATAGTGCTGCCGATGTAGGAAAACTGCATACCGACATTCCGCATCTCCCCGGAATTTATCATCTGCTTCATGGCTCCCCGCACGGCCAATTTCTCAGCCTCTGCTAGACGATAGTAAAACTCAAAAGCGGTGATCGCTTCTTCAGTGTTGAATACCGCACGCCACTCGTTTGGAGAGACTTCTTCCACCGCCTGGGCACCGCTCGACCATAAAAAATTCATGAGGTTCCATGCCGCGTGCTGGCCGGTGTTCAGAAAGAGGCCATAGTACTTCGAGTCCAATGCCATGATCTTCTTGGAAAACTCGATAAGCTCATCCCAATCCTTCGGCGCACGCATCGGCAACCCGGCTCGACGGAAAAGAGTCCGATTGTAATAGAGACCCATCACAGCATATTGGATAGGGATGGCATAGATATGATTGCTACCGTCGGGACCGACTCGTCGGATCACGGGTTCCACCTGGGGACGCACGCGCTTTTCAAGCCAATCAGGATCGCGTGCTTCCTCCTCCGCAATAAATGTATCCAGCGGGTACAGAAAGCCCTGGCGGACATAGCTATCAATTTTGCGGAAATTCACATAAAGTACATCTGGTGAAATACCGCCGGCGATCATCATCAATGGGGTAATTTCCTCTCCGAGGCCTTCGATTTGCAGTCCGACAGCAGGTCGCACCTCAATGTGCGGGTATTTTTTCTTAAAAGCCTGCAGGATGCGGTACTCGGCGATGTCGGCAGGATTCGTGGATGCAGCCGATGGCAACCCTGCCACTCGGATGACCACACTTTCAGAAGCGAAAGTTTGGAAAAAAGGTAGCAGTGCTAGGAAGAGAAAAAGCAGGCGTGTCATTTGTCCGTAGGAACAACAATGCCCCTCATGATGAGATTTTGAGTGAAGAGGTAGACGACCAATGTCGGAACTGCCGTAATCAATACAGAGGCATAGACCACACCCGGCCCCGAGGATTGCTGGAGCTGATAGATCCAGACCATAAGTGTCCACATGGAGGGATCGGGAGCCAGGATCAGCGCAAACATAAAGGCCCCATACGCGGAGGTAAAAGCCCCAAGGGCGATCACAGCCAGGATCGGTTTCGACAGGCTCATCGTGATACCCCAAAAAATCTGCCACTCACTGGCACCGTCTATATCGGCGGCTTCGTATAATTCGCGAGGCAGGCTGTCAAAGAAGCCCTTTAATAGAAAGATGGAGAATCCATTCACCAAGCCCGGAATAATCAGGGCCCAAAAGGTATTGATCATTCCGAGTTCCTTAATCTGGATAAAGCTTGGAATCATGGCGACCTCTGCTGGAAACGCAATCGTAGCGAGAAAGAACAGGAGGATTTGGTAGCTTTGCCGCAGTTTAAATCGGGAAAGAGCATACGCGGCAGCGGGATTGATGGTCAGAGCGCCGAGTACCGAGAGAACAACGAGAATAAAGGTATTCCGAACTCCGTTGCCTTGAATGAAAACTTCCTCAAGCACGTAGCGGAAATTTTGGACGACGAACTCCCATTTCCAAAATTCCTTTTCTGACTGAAAATACTGCCAGTCGAGATAGGTTTGCGGGATCCTCGCTCCGTCGATGCCCTGGCGGGTGGCCCACGTCTCAAACTCTCTATCTATACTGCGAATGACTAAATGCTCAGGAAGCGCGCTCATCCGAATGAAGTCAACCTTGCTCAGGCCGCTGGCAAGGCGGGCGGACTCACCCTCGGGAGTTAACTCGACAAAGTCAGTATTGAGAATTTGACTGACAAATTGCAACCAGGGTTCTCCTCCTTCTTTCGGATACGACGCAGGAAAGGGAATCTCGGAGAAGCTCTTGTAGCTAGTTCCAAATCGCTCATTATATCTGGCTACATCCGTGCCGAAGAATCTCGGTAAATAGACTGACCGGTAGAAGCCTCCAACATCCCAAGGCATACGGAAGCTCGATGGGACTTGCTGCAGATACTTATCAAACGCTCTGTCCAGCGGAGTTTTGACCTCAGCCAAGACGATCCGATTTTGGATGGGCGGAAGAAAGGCGGTCAATCGGGGAGCCTCCAACCCCAAGGTCTCGTTTACCTTGTTGAGGGTAGGGCCATATTGAGCGATCAACCATTCTCGGAAGCGCCGATTTTGATAAGCTGCATTTTGATGCGTTGATCTGGTAAAGGCTAGCCCTGCTTCGAGGGAAGCCAGTGGCTTCCGTTGCTCCAGAAACCTACGCCATAGATCAAGCTCTGCGGAGCGATCCTCACTCGGCGCCTCAATCTCGTAAAAATCGACGACGGGATCGCCCCACGCCATCCGCAGGTTGTCAACCATCCCGCCGTATCGGGCCTCGACATAGCGGGACCAGAGCGCAGCCTCGCTGAATAGAAAATCCGGATATAGGGAAAAGGAACGCCTTTCGCTGGGGCCAGACATGGAGCCAGTGATAGCAACCAAGAGTGGCACCAGCATGGTCAACGCTCCCAAAGCCAACAGCAGATATATCCCCCCAAAGAGACATTTTACTGACCTCGAGCGGCTGGTGATGGGGGAAAAAAAACTCATCTCATCGGCTATGCGTGGTAGCTATCTGTCAACCTCATGGCACGGCGTCCCATTGCCGCAAAAATCAAGTCCAGGCCGCGATAGCCGTATCGGGAAGCAAGCTTGAGGAATCCGCGTCGAGGAATAGCTCACAGTGGCGCTGAGTCCGCAGATAGGTTGCCGGACATTGCCGATCAATGAGTCCCAAGAGCGTGTTGGCTACTGCCTGGGCCTTCCTCTTCTCCGGGACGATCGCCAGCATCTTTCTCGCACTACAGAGAGCCGGAATAGTCAGAGTCAAGGCATACTGAGGGACGGCTTCCAAGTTTGGGAAGTGTCCTTCTCCGACCTGCTGCATGCGACAGCTCTCTTCGAGACGAACGATCTTCACGAGTCGCAAATCATCAAAATCAGCAACGGGCGGGTCGTTAAAGGCAAGGTGACCATTCTCCCCGATTCCCAGACAGCACAGGTCTATGGGTCGATTTGCCAGCAGGTTGGAATATCGGTCACATTCCCGTATCGGCTCTAGGGCATCACCCGCGATGTAGTGAAAGGCCTTTGGCCTGAGGAGCTTCTCCACTTTCTCCTGCATATAAAGGCGAAAACTGGCTGAGTGCGTCTCCGGCAAGCCCAGATATTCGTCCATGTGAAACAAGGTTATTTTGGACCAATCCAAATTCCATGATCTTCCCTGTCCATCGACCAAAGCTTTGAGGAAGTCGATCTGTGAGTTTCCCGTTGCCAGGATTGCAGCCGCCTCCCCACGTTCACTGATAGCTTGGGAAAGTTGAGCTGCAGCGGCCTGGGCGGCTGCATGAGCCATGGCCGAAGTCGTGGGGTAAATGGCTACTGACAAGTCGGCAACCTTGAATTTTGTGGCGGATGGCGCGGTCATATATCACGTGATACTTATTTCATAATTTCGTTGATGCAATAAAAAATATCACGTGCTAGTACTTGGGGAGATTTATGGCAACCGCGGACTCCCTTGCATTGCAGCATCCCCCAGAGAGCGGGCGTGTCGTCGCCCGACACTATCGAAGCGGTGAGGCGTATCGCATTTCCTGGGACGAGGCCGGTATTCTCCAGGAAATGGAGGTAACAAAGGAGGCGACTGGCGATCTTTGGTTTGCGCCTGGACTCACAGACTTGCAGGTCAATGGTTATGCAGGCATCGATTTTCAGAATGCGGAAGGCATCACGGAAAGTCAGTTGCTTCACGTCAGCAGGACCTTACGCCAAGATGGTTGTCGACGGATTTTACTCACATTGATCACTGCGCCGTGGCAGCAGATGCTTTCCGGCATCCGTCATCTGAGACACCTGATCAATGGACATGCCGAACTGCGCCAGACATTTGTCGGATGGCATATTGAGGGGCCATTTCTTTCCAACCAACCTGGCTACAGTGGAGCCCATCCGCATGAGTTAATGCTGGCCCCACTCTCCTCCCATATTGAGGAACTCGCAGAAATCACAGCCGGGGATATCGTCCTGCTCACTCTCGCGCCCGAGTGCGAGGGCGCGGGCACAGCTATCAAACTCGCTATAGGCCACGGCTTTCAGGTCAGCTTGGGACATAGCAATGCCTCTGCGAACCAACTCAAATCCGCTGTCAGCGCCGGAGCCAATGCCTTCACGCATTTGGGCAATGGCTGTCCGCAACTGCTGGACCGTCATGACAATATCCTGTGGCGCGTACTGGATACGCCCGCACTGACCATCGGATTGATTCCCGACGGCATACATGTGTCTCCTCAGCTCTTTCGCATACTCCACGCACTCCGACGGAGCGGCGGGATCTATTGGACGACAGACGCCATGTCTGCAGCTGCCGCACCTCCGGGATACTATTCGCTGGGTCAATCGAGACTCTGGGTTGGTGAAGATCTGGTGGTCCGTAATCCCGACACCCAATCTTTTGCTGGCTCAGCCCTGACGCCGATCGAGGGGGTGAGAAGAGGTGCCGCGATGCTGGGATATTCTTGGCGCGAGGTATGGGATTATTTCTCGGTACATCCAGCTCGCCTTGTCGGGTTGCCCTCAGACTTGGCAGTGGGCTCTCCGGCGGGATTTTGCCTATTGCGTTCGACGGATTGAAAAGGCTTTCTTGATTGATGCCTCCTGCTACTCAAACCGAACTCGCCAGACGGTTGGGGCTGTCGCGCTCCACGATTGCCGCCGCACTTAACCCCAACTCCACGGTCAAGTTGCGTAAAACCACGGTGGACTTGATTTTGCGTGAGGCCGCCGAGATTGGCTACCGTCCCAATCTTCACGCGCAACTCATCCGAGGTGGTCGCAGTGGCACCATAGGTATCTTTCACTATGGAGGACTCTCCCAAGTTGCCGCCGAGCGGGCATGGCATGCCGCCAGAGCGATCCAGAAGGCCGGCTATCGACTTTTGTCCGTAGATCTCTCCTGGTCTCCAGGAGGTGCCCGTGCGGGCTGTGAAGTCATGCTGGACGCAAAAGTTGAGGGCGTGATCGTCGCGGGGCTGAACGATCCTGCCAGCGTAAGTGAGTTGGCTGAAATCCAGAAAAACAGGATTCCGCTGATCACCCTGAGTGGAAACAGCCTGAAGGGCGTGCCACACGTCCGAGGAGATGCCAAGACAGCGATGCATCATCTTGCGAAACACCTCATTCGCCTCGGGCGGCGTCGCCTGATCCTGCTGGCTCATCATTCCGAAATCTTACAATCTGGAAGCTACCTCTGGGCTTTTGCAGAGCGTCGCAAAGGATTCGCTACCGCCCTTGCCGAAGCCGGTGGAAAAGTAGTCGAGACCTTCTCCTCGCGTCGGGGAAACCATATTCAGGGGAAAATTGTCACCAGTTCATTGATCTCCGATCCATTTGACCCCTATGCCGTTGGCAGGCAGCTCATGGAAGATATTCTGGAGGACTCGGTGTTGCCAGATGCTGTCTTGTGTGGAAATGACGAGTGGGCCTTTGGCGCCATGGCCGCCTGCTCGGCCGCCGGCATCGGCATTCCCGAGCGGATTGCCATCACCGGATACGACAATAATTCCTTCGGCCAATATCTCGAGGTCCCTCTAACCACCATCGCGCAACCCAGTCAACTCATGGCAGAGTATGCGGTCGAACGCTTGATCGGTACCCTCTCCACACCGAAGCGGAGAGCCCTTGCGGGAGTGAAATTATTCCCCTGCCAACTCGTTATTCGGAAATCTTGCGGAGCTTCCTGAGTGGCGAAGGTGCTAGAGGCTGGCCGACAAGTCAGATGAGACAAGCGAAAGGGAGATGACGTGAGTGATCAGCCGGAAATCATTCTAGCGTCTGAACCATTACGTTCCAGAAACTGGGAAAGAAATCCTCTTTAGGTCGCGTGCCGGAGATGCCGATCCATGTCAGGGAATCGAGGTCTATCACGGGAGTGGCGCCGGCTTCCTTTAAGGCGACCTCGGCTCCTGTACCATCGTCGATGACTTGCAGGAGGGGGGATTCGTATGTGGTTTCCGTGCCGCCTTCCGGGGAGGAGTGCCATATGGTCAGCTTTACGGGGCCGCCAGACTGGGCTTGCTCAACTCGGAGGTGGAAAGTCAGAGGGCTGTCCTCCGGGAGTTGCTCAGGGAGAGGAATGTCCGGCATCTCGAGTTGCCCAAAGGACTGGACCCACATGGAACGATCCCGATGGGGACCGAAAGGCGTTCCATTCTCGGTGAGCTTGATCAGGCGGACGGAGTTTTCCTTGCCGCCGTAGCTGATGCCATATCCATTCTGCAATTCGTCGCTGAGCCATGCCCAGTTTTGTATCCTTTGCTTCGAAACAGAGACGGTCATGGAAAGCTCCAATGCACGTCGGCCGCTCAACGCCACTCCGTGCAGTCGCCCCATGGGATGCCACGAAGCATTCCCGCCGTACAAAACCAGCCGCAGCTCACTCTGATTCTCCGGAACTTCGACGCTCCACACCTCAATGCCCCGGGCCACCCATTCCCCTTTCTCGGCACCATCATCAGCCAGATCCCGATGACTGTTCTTGTTTGTATCGGTGGGGCCACTGACCATTGTGGAAAAGTTCTCTTCAAAATCTGCCGCAACAAGCAGAGGCGTCATCCAGTGCACAAACAGTACGGAAAAAATGAAGAGGGAGAGTTTCATTGTGTGTATATGAATTGAGCCTGACTCGATTTACGAGACATCCCTGTATCTGTTGTCGATCACATGGTGTCAGATTTCCTGAGTGGGAGAAAAGTGAATGTCGCCGGGATCATTTAAAAAGAGGGTGAACCAATTATCGGTGCTGCCGGGATGACATTTCACGAGTAAGACATTGGGACCGCGCCGGAGGTGGATGGTGGCGGCCACAGGCTTCCAGCCATTGAACCACGCTCCGTCGATTTCGAAATCCTCCGACGCTCTTTCACTGCGAACCAGGCGGCCGTTGACAAAGACATTTGCCCACCAATCGCAGGAAACGAGGATGGAAAGGTCGCGCTCATCCGGGGAGAGGATGACGGTCCGCGCATAGCAGAGGCCGACCTCGCTGGCGCCGCAAAGTAATCCCAGATTCACGCAATCTCCGTGAGCCTTTTGCACAGCCCATTGCACGGGCCGACCTCCTACGGCATCGGAAGCAATCTCCAGATCCTCATTACTCTCCGGTGAGAAGACGCGGCCGAGAGCGTCCCTGACCTGAGCGTTGCTGCCCTGTGGACGAAACTCTGTCGGGAAGGGGCCGATCGTGCTCCAATGCTTGGGACCAAGAATGCGCCAGACGGGCTGAACGCGCCAGAGGTAGAGACCAAAATCCGCCGTGCTCCCTTCGATAAAAACCTGATGCTCTCCGGCTTCCAGCAGGATGTCCTTGAGACGTATAGTGGTGGGATAGTTGCCACATGACACGAGGGAGGGCTGCAAAATCCGCTTCTCATCAACGGTAAGAGCAAAGGACTGAGCTTGCTCCGATATGATGCCAAACTCGAGGTGATAAATCCCCCGGGTCGGCACCGTGAAGGAAAGGGTCTGCACTCTGCCCATTTCCCAAGAGGTCAAAGTATGGACGGGGGCTTCAGCGGGATCGTGACGTCCGGTATCGTGCTCCACCAGCAGGGAGGGCGGGGCTTTCCGCGAAGGCGGCCTATCAAGAGTCACCTCGATCACGGCGATGATATCGATCGGGCGATCCGTAGGAAGGCCTTGGATGAATACGCAACCATCTGCTTTTTGCTCCCATGAGAGGGCCTCCGCAGAGCCGAGAAGGCGGATGGATTCGATATTTCGCTTGATCCCGGCAATGACGGCGTGCTCCCTGGGCCACTCTGCGAGGTGGAAGTACAACTTCCTGCCATGGCAGGTCGCCGAGCCGATCAGGTGCTGGGCTTCCGTATAGGCGGTACGCTCCGTGTCACGGATGGAGGCCCCATTGACAGACAACCAGCGTCCGATGCCCTCAAGTCGCTCGACTTGGGCGGGGGGGACCTCTCCACTGCCGAAGGGACCGATATTCAGCAAAAGATTTCCCCCATAGCGGGCGCAAAAGATCATCTGCTCGATCAGCAGCCGAACGTTTTTTATTTCCTCATCCTGACTATGCCATCCCCAATAGCGCCCCATGGTCTGGCAACATTCCCAGAGGCGTCCTCGCGGAGGTGCGGTAAGATGCTGCTCGGGAGTGGAGACATCCTCGGGAAGGGCTGAGCGGTCATTGATGAGAATATCCGGCTGAAGGCTACGGATCATTTCATTGAGATCCCGTGACCGCCAGTACTTGGCACGAATCCCGGCGTCTCCCAAGCCGGGAACGACACAACCGTCATACCACAGGTAGTCGATCTGCCCGTAATCTGTCATGAGCTCGCGAAGCTGGGCATGCGTCTCGGCGACCATGCCTTCCCATCCATCGGGATCTTCCGCAGGGCCTGTAAAAATCGCGGGCCATTGCCAACTCATGATGGAATAGTACAGCCCCACACGCAGCCCCTCCTCGCGGCAGGCCTCCACATACTCTCGCACCAGATCGCGTCCTGCCGGATGCTTCACACTACTGAAATCGGTCGTCTTCGTATCCCAAAGGCAGAACCCTTCGTGATGCCGGGTGCCGAAAACCATGTATCCCGCACCGGCCCTCTTTGCGAGACGCACCAGACTGCGAGCATCGAAGTCCTCAGCGTTAAAATCGTCGGCTAATTTGTTGTACTTCTCGCGGGGAATTTTCTCGAAGTACATCGCCCACTCCCCTCGCCCCAGCATGGAGTACAAGCCGTAGTGCACAAAGACTCCGAAGCGAGATTGATTGAACCAGCGAGCATTGCCCCGGGCTTCAGGCAAGTCTCCCGCAACCGGAGCTTCCATTAAGTTCATGCCCTCGGCTCCAGACTGGGAACCATCGGAGAGGGAGAGAGATATCATATGTGAGTTGACGTGCAAAAATAGAGCCGTCCAAGAAGGAACGACTGAAATATATCATATGTGATCATTATTCGGGCTCAATCACATTTTATGGGAATTCGGAGAGGCGTTGAGGAGTTGCCTTTGTTAGCAGGCCAACAGGCAAGCTATCGAGTGGGAGAAAATTTAATGAGCCGCTGGTTGCCGCTATCGGCCACGTAGATCCACTCCACGCCGCGGGCATCTTTTATCGCAGCAATTCCGGAGGGAGCATTGAGCGATAAGGGTGCCAGCGACGTGCCGAAGCCACCAATCGATCCCTGCAATTGCCCGCTCTTATCGAGGAGCACGAGGCTATGGCGAGAGGGATCGGTCACCCAGACATTCCCAGAGGAGTCGCTGGCGATGCCAACCGGAAGCCGGTGATCCTGATAGCCGGGAGGGCTGCTCTTAACCCGCTCATTCAGCCAGATAACTTTACCATCGGCATCGAATTTGACGATTTTTCGGGTGCTACCTCCCGCCACAAGCAGGCCTCCGTCCGCGGTACTTTGCAGGCCGTATTCCCCCACGCCGACAGAGCCACCCAGATCAATGAGAAGTTCCTTCTGGCCAGTCTCGGGAGACCAGCGGTAGAGGGAGATATTACCGCCACGGGCATTGGGTTGCTGGAGACGCAGGATCAGACGACCTGCCATATCAAAAGCCAAGTCCGTTGCGACCATGTTGCCGCCTTCCCACAGAGGCTCTCCGCCATTGAGGGGTTCCGGTTTATCCCAGCCAGTCCCGGTCTTTTTGCTGCGGAAAATATTGATCCCGCGTTTTTTCCCATTCCAGTTTGAAGCCAAAAACAGATCCCCATTGGGAGCGAAGGCAAATGCCTCGAATCCCGGTTGGTCGGGACGAAACTGCGGATCGAATGCCATCTCTACGACATCAGATTCACCGGGTGTCAGTCGCATCAATTTCCCAAAAGCCTGGTAATAGAGCTTGCCATCGTAAACCTTGAGGGGAGTTGGAGAGTCGATGCTTTGTTTTTCATCCGAGTAGGCGACCAAGTCCTTGCCGGGGGTCAATCCATCCGCTGTCGGCATGTAGCTTCTTACCAGGACTCCCTTGTCGGGAGATTTAAATCCAACGACGATTTCCCCCGAGGGACTGAGCGTCAGGGTCGTGACCTTCTGCGGGAGCGGCTGCTCCCAAAGCTTGCCAAATGCGCCGCCCTCCCCACGGGCGAATGCCTGAATGCGATTCGTTTTCTGGTTCAGAGCGAAGAGTCTTTGTCCATCCGGCTGAACGGCGAGCGCGGTGAGATCCGTCCCATCGATGGCTCCCTTTTTCTGACCTTCGGTGTTAAGGATTACGATGCCGGCAGGAGTTGCGAGGTAGATATTACCAGCGGCATCGAGTGCGGCACTGCGTGCTTCCTGATCGGACAACTTCCGTTTCAGGGTGCCGTCGGCATTGTATAGGTAAATGCCTGCCACTCCGGCAGCGCTGCAACTCAGGATCGCCTCGTCATTCTTCGTCACGGCCAGGAGCCACACGGGCTGGCCGGGAATGGAGAAGACTTTGTTTGCCAAGGCTAGGTTGCGACCTGTCATTGCATCGTAAAGCAGGGGAGCTCCAGCACCCTGCTGCACGAGAACGCGTCCGGAAGATGTAGGGCGAAGAGCCGTAACAGAGAGAGGATAGACGGGACCGAGAGTGGGTTTCCGAAGGTCTTCCACGACAGCCTCGTAGGGAGCAAAGAGTTGCAGGCTGCGCTCAGAGTTTCCCTCCGTTCCCAAAATGCGAATTTTTCGACCGGAGCTCATCCAGAGGTGCCCATCCTTGTCGAATGAGAGGTCGGTGATGCTCGGCATGCTGGCTTTTGCCTCCGGGAAGACAGCGGCCACGTTTTGTGGGATAAGGGCGGATGGCAAAGGTTTCACGCCATGGGAGATGGATCGAGCCCACAGGGCGGGAGGATACTGTCCAGAGAGATAATAAATCCGCACAGCGGCGAGGCGTTCGAGGAGCGCCCTGGCCTTATAGTATTCTCCGCGATCAAAAGCAGATAGCGCTCCGTCAAACGCCTCCAGAGCGGCTTGTGCATCTGCATCGCTCAACTCGGGAGCAACCCGGCGAGACTCCACCTCGGGGCGGAGAGTCCGCACAAAGTCGAGCATGGGTTTCAAACTGGCAATGTAGGCCTCGGGAACCGTGACCTGAATATCAGCCAACTGCGCCTTCTCTGTGGCGCGGAATGAGCGCATCATAAAAGGCTCGAGCGAGAGCTTCATGACACTATCGGCCAGCTCGATCTGGTCGCCACCCGGAGCCGGGAACACTTTTCCTTTCTCCAGTTCCAAGGATACCTCGACGGAGATCGGAAGTCGGTTCACGAGATAAAACCAAAGAGTGCCCTCCTTATCCCGATGACTCCACACAGCCACGGGGTCCTTGGCCTTTTCCCAGGCCTCGAAGGGAACGGCTGGCAAAGCACGGTACTCCCGCAGGAAAGGCTGAATGACAGAGGGTGTGCCAAAAATCCACCCGCTGCCCCCATTCGAGAAAAAGCCAGTGTCGCACTCCGCCACGGCTTGGGCGTACATGCCGCGTTCATTGAGGCCCGAAGGGAGGTTCGAATCGAAGGCCGAGTAGGGTTTGCCACCGAGTTTCGCCCAATCCAAGTTACGATTGACCTCATAGTAGTCGCTGTAGATCCCGTAGGCACGTCCGCCAAAGCGGCCCGCTTCCTGGATGCCGCGATCATGTACGCTATCGAGTTTTTCCGCATCGGTGATGGGAAGCGAATAGCGACGCCCATACGTTCCGCCCGGCGGGATGATCACAATGTCCTGCTCATTGGCATACTTCCTCCAATCCATGCCGACCTCCCGCATCTGGTCCAGCATGTCGGCGCTCAGGGCATGGCGACGGTCGAGGCCAAACCAATTGAAAAACAAGCGAGCTTCCGGCTTGGCTTTTTGAATGCGGGCCAGCATGCGGCGGTGATAATCAAACACCTTCTCACAACGCCATGCGATCCACTTTTCCCGTTGAGGGCCTGTGAGGAAGTTGTAGCGTTCCCGGAAACGCAAGGCGTCCCCGAGCTTGCCCGGTACCTTGATCCCGGTGTCTTTTTCGAAATAGGCGATCGTCCAATCATCGTATCCCCAACTCATGTTGGGTAAGGCATTCCATCCCTGCCATTGCCAGGAAAACATCATGCGGGAAGAAATGCCGCCGAAGGCCTTGCTATCCGCGAGAGAGTCCGCCAGTTCGCCCAGCAAATTGATGTAAAGTTCCTGCACGCGGGGGTGGAGGGCATTGTACATGAAGGGCTCCCAACTATGTTTAAAGTTCCCATCACGATCGCGGAGGATCATTTCCTCGGCTTCTGGAGAAGCGAAGTGAACTTGCAGGATGTCCTTGCCATCTTTCTTGGTTTGCTCGCTCCAGACGCCCATGACTTCCTTGTCGAACCAGTCCTGACCAGTCAGGTGAAACTCGGGCACGAACTCCCCCCCGTACTTTTCCGCGACTAGTGAGGCGAGGCGCACTTCGTTGAAAGGTCGACTGAAATAGCCATCGAGAAGGCGGCTCGGGTAATGATTTGCCTGATAGACATTGATGGTGGGGAACATGAGATTCGCCCCGAGGTAACGATTCCACTGAGCCCAGCGATTCAGGGTTTTGATGTCCTCCTCAATGCCTCCGCTCTTGCCTGCTCCGAAAAACTTCCGCCAGCGTCCACTCTCTTCGAAGTAGAAGCCCATGGCCCTTCCCCGCGTCTCACCCAGAGGGGCTGCCGGCAGTCCGGAATCCACCCTCTCGATGATGATGCGGGATGCGGCGGCCTTCATGCTCGGCACGAGATTCAGCACAGCCACGATGACCTCGTCCTTGGCCTGAGGATAAAAGAAGGCCTCGTGTGTCTGAATGGCATTCGTCAACGGATACTGATCGCCCGTCTCCACACCACCGGTATTCACATTGGCCGAAGCGGTACCTTTGGGCTCCGAGCCATCATTGATCCAAAAGGCCATGCTGCGGCGATCATCATCGGGATACTCGACGCGAATCCGATATAGCACATCAACCTCGGGAAGCTTAACCCGATACGAGAAACCATCGAGTCCCCAGTATCCGTCTCCATCCCGTCCCAGGCCGGAGGACTCGCGATAACGGCCGAATGGTTTTTCCACGACACGGGTAGCGCCATCTTTTTCCCAAAACCCTTCCGCCGGAGGAGTCGCCGTGCAGTCGATCTCCACGACGGGAGTGGTAACCAGGTCGGCGGCAGGTGCTGGTGGATTTGCCGTGTCGATCGCCACAAACGCCCCGGCCTTAAGATCGGCGGGGCGCAGTTCCTTCTCTCCCGAGCGGGCTTTCAGATAATAGACGCCCTCGGCTGGAAACTGGAGGTCAGTCTTCTGAATGACAGGCTTGGCCGTGGCTGGAAAGTCCAGCTTCCCGGCCGGATAAGTTTTCCCGGAATCGGCCGCCTGAAGAAAGAGGTCATAACTGAGAGGCGTGCCCGTGTCTCCACCGAGAACGGAGATCGGCACCTTCTCCCCCACGCGAACGATGTTTTCGACGGGTTCCACTCGAAGGGAGCCTGCGGGATCTCCCTGGGCGGCGCGCAGTTCCCAAGAATCCGGCAAGTCCCCGGGCCAGGTTGTGCGATGAAAACGGATGCGATGATCTCCTTTGGACAGCCAGAAATTTGCTTCCTTCAGGCCCTTGAAGGACTTGTCCTCATCCTCCGGCGTACCTATCGAGTGCCAAAGGAGTGTTTTGCCATCAATCGAAACGGTACGGGTCCAGCCATTGGGAATTCCGCGGAGCCACAGCTCATACCATCCATCGGCGGGAACAGAGAATTTATACTCGGTCCATCCAGCGACGTTCCGAAGGACGCCCTCGGACTTGAGCTGCTCCACATCCACTGCACCACGCCAATCGAGACGTGAATCATCAAAGGACCATCCGTCGCGTTTCAACACCCAACCGGCTTCCCCGGCTTCGGAAGACAGGGCGACTCCTCCCCAGAAGGCAATGGCTACGAGAATGCTGCGGTTCATTAGTTCTTTTCCTGGGTTGTGATTCCTTTCGTCACCATCGGCCAGTCGTCGGTGCGAAACACGGGTGAGGGCAATCCCTCCTTATTGACAAGCACCCCTCCGCGAGGCGAATCCGCCCACGAATAGCGAACGGCGACTGGTGCCGAAACCTCGGGGCTGCTAATGACGACGGTATCTCCATCAATGGTGGCCTCGGCCCAATGCCATTTGCGGTCCTCACCGGCGATGGCGAAGGCGTTGAGTTGCGGCCCTTTGACCTGAAGGCCTTCGGCGTGATCGAAAAAGAGGCGGATCTTGTTTCCCTGGATCTTATGCCGGGTACAGACCGGCCCCGAATACGCGAGAGGACGATCATAGCTCTTTGCCAGCGCGACCCGGGCGAGTCGATGACCGACAGGAAGCTTATCCGGATAGTGTACATCATCTCCCGGCTTCATGAGGTCATCGGTAACGACCATGCCGGTATGAGGAACGGAAAGGGTCATGAGTTGAGCTTCCTTCAGCTCAGCGCCCGTAAAATCCCCCGGCGGGGTCACGCAGGCGTCGCCCTTGCCATAGGCAACCTGAACAAAGAAGAAAGGAAGATCGGGATCCTTCCACAGGGAACGCCAATTGGCAATCATGGCAGGAAAACGCTCCCGGTAGGCCTCGGCCATGCCGGAGTCACTTTCACCCTGATACCAAAGCACGCCGCGAATGGCGAAGGGAGCCAGCGTCTCGATGAGGGCCTCGTAATTGTGGGCCGGAGAGTTACTGTTGCTGAAATCCGCCGTGAGGACAGGCGCTTTAGGTGGCTCCTTGCCTTCTTCCTTTGCCTTGGCCGCGGCGGCACGCGCTTTCCTGATGGTGTCAGCCGCTTTAACCAAGTAAACGAGCTCTGGGAGGCGTTCCTTTTCTTCACGCAGGGACTGCTCAAGAGTGGCTTGAAATGAGGGGGTCTTTGCGTGCGTATCCCGGCTGGTCCAGGACGAGATGAAGGTGCCGCCACGATTTGCCGCGACCAAGCCGATGGGAATATTCAGCTCCTTGTGCAAATCCGTGCCGAAGGCGTAGTGAATGGCGCGCCACCGGCTCAGACGCTTTTCATCGCCCTCGAAAACGGCAGGCACCCAGGCGATGTTTGAGAGCCTCTTTTTACCATCGGCTGTTGTCCGATCATAGACATCCACATAGCGGACATCGAAGAAGTCTTTCGCGAGAGCCAACTCCTTCGCACCTGGAGCAGAGGACATAGGACCGCCCATATTGGATTGCCCCGAGAGAAGCCACACCTCTCCGGCGACGAGATCCTTGACCGTGATCTTCTTTCCATCAGCGGCGGTGGCTACGAGGTCGAATGCGGGGCCGCCCGCCTTGATCGGATCAAAAACTGCCAGCCACCTTCCATCCGCGTCAGCCACGGTCTTGCGCTCCAGCTCTCCCAACTGCACGGTGACGGCACTTCCCGGAGTGGCCCATCCCCAGACGGGAAGCGGCTTTTCCTGCTGCAACACGGCTCCATTGGAGAAAATGCCTGCGACTTGAAAACTCAGATCCTTTTCGCGGCTGGTCTCATTTGCCGCCTTGGTTCCAGCGAGAAGATATCCGGCTTTCAGATCCGATGGGCGGAGCCAGCGCCCTTGGCTCTTCGCCTTGAGAGTGTAGAGACCGGTTTCCTTGAGGGGGATTTGCAGCTTCTTCTCGATCGGGTCCTTGACGGAGGGATAGGCAACTGTCCCCACCGAGACCTCTTGGTCTGTCATTTGATTGACGAGGAATATTTCATATTCCAGCGGCTCGCTGGTCCCGCCCAGGAAAACCATTTCCACCGACTGACCCGGCTCGACCACCCGCGATCCTGAGGCCCGTGCCCGGATGCTGGAGTCTGGAACAGCGGCGGCCTGACGGAGTTCCCAGACGGATGGCAGGACCCCGGGAAAGCCAAGGCGCTGCAGCTTCAAGACATGTTTGCCGGCTGTCAGGTAAAGATTCACCTCCTTGAACTGGATGCCCTCCTTGGGAGCCGGGGATAATTTGTCGTCGCCCGAGGAATGCTGCAGCCGGGTCACAGTCTGGCCATCAACGAAGACATCTCGGGGCCACTCAGGAGGAGTGCCTCCCAGCCAGAGTTCGTACCATCCGGATTTGGGGATTTCGACATCGTACTCCACCCAGCCACTGAGTTTGATTCCTTTACCGGCTTTCTTCACCTCCTCCACTTCACTCGCTGGTGCGACGAATCCCTGGCGATCATAGTTCCATCCCTCGCGGGTAATTACCGTGTCCTGCGCTCGTAGCGCAGCGCAACTCATGATGAGATAACAGGCGGGGAAGAGGAACCTTTTCATAGATGGCCGGAGATAACAGGGCATGATGAGGGGGAAGAGGTTGGGAAATGGGATCAGGGAGCTGAGTTCGGGAGAGGTGAGAAACTGAGTTCACCCGGATCACTGAGGTACGCCGTAAACCAGCAATGCATGCTGCCGCCCTGGTTTTTGACGAGAAGGGTATTCTCTCCTTTTTTAAGGTGGATTTTTACAGGACGTGGTTTCCAGCGATGGAACCAGTATCCGGTCTTTTCCTGATCGGCGAGATCACCCACTGGCTTGAGAAATTCCCCGTTAAGATAGGCGTTAGCCCACCAATCCGTACCGATGTAGAGAAGGGCATCCTGCTCCTGCGGGCTATGGATGAAGGTCACCGCAAAGCTGATGTCCATGCCGGTGACTCCGATGCGTTGCGAGAAGTTCACCCCGGTCTCCTCGTGTGTGCCAACAATGTTGCTGGTCTGCGACCACTGGAGATTGCGGCCACCTTCATTCGTATAGGTGGCCTTGAGAGACAGATCCTGCTGGGGAGGATGAATTTTGTCCGCCCCGCTCTTGAGCGCGGCAGCCTCGTCGTCTCCTCTGAGCCCGGTCCGCCAGGATGAGCGGAAGGGGCCGACGGTTGACCACATCGTAGTGGGTAACGGCTGAAGCACAGGCACGAGTTTCACCGCATAGATGCCAAAGGACATGGGAGCGGTCAGTTCCAGGCTGGATTTACCGGCAGGAAGACGAACCTTCGGGAAAGTGATGCGCTCCGGGGCACCTGCTTTCCGCACTGGCAGCGGGATGGGCAGACTCTGGCCTGCCAAAGCCCCCGTGATCAGCCCCGGCTCCGATCCGACAAAACCAACACTCAACTGATAATAGCCGGGCACGGGCACCTCCAGTTCCAGAGGAAGGCCTTTCGCTCCGCTCTGGACGACTTGGATGAATTTCCATTCCGGGTCAAATTGCTCGGATGGCACCAGCTTGGCTTCCGAGGAGGCGGGGATGGATTTCATCAGAGCCTCCGCATTGAGGAAGGGTTCATTGGGCTCATACCGGTCCGCATTCACATTCTCCAGTGCGTTGGTAAACCGGGCCTGGACCTGTCCTTCGGGATAAGCGCCAAACTTCTCATACACGGCCATCATGGGAGCCGAGGAGAGCAGCGTCCGAGTCAGCCAATAGGACTTGGACTGAAAGGCCTTCCAGGCTTCGTCGAGAGTTTGGCTATACTTATCCTTCTGGGATTGGCTGAAGGAACTTTGAAAAATCCCGGAGGCCATTTCATCAAGCAATCCCTGAGCGTAAGTCAGTCTTTGTTTGAGAAACTCAATCCGATCTTCCGGGACCGTGGTGGAGGCACTCACGATCTTCGCGCCAGCGCGAACTTTGTAGGCCTGGAGCTCGTAGGGCTTGAGAGTCAGGACCACACGCTCATCCTTTACCGGAGAAGATTTCCCCGACACGAGGCGGGTGATCTCCGAGGCTCCCTTTATTGTCAATTCCAGCGAGACATCATACTGCTCACGATTGACGACATAGAAGAGAAACTCGTCCTTCTCCGCTCTCTGCCAGACAGCGACAGGGTCGCGGGCGAATGGGACGGCCTCGAAAGGTTTGCGGGGAAGGCGGGAAAAATCCCCAATCCACTCCGAGTAAAAATCGCGTCGTCCCGGTAGCTGGGGATATCCTCCGTCCCGGATGGCCATGGTGTCCTGCTCGGCCAGCACGGTGGAAAGGCGCTCAAGTCCGTTGCGCCCAGCCGCATCCGAGCTGGAGCAGTACCACCACCGCTCCAGAGGCAGGCCCAGTTTGTCGAGGGGGAACTCATCGCCCCACTCCTGATAGGTGCCGAATTGAGCAAAACCCCGCAGGGAGCCGCCTCCTGCATTGATGTGGCTCGGGTTCAGAAAATCGTCATAGGCATCCTGATCGGACAAATACGTAAAGCTCTTGCCGCGTCCAAAGCCGCCTGTCGGCATGATTGTCACGCCTGAAGCTTCGGTAAACGCCGCCACATCGATCCCCATGTCAACCAGTCGGTCCTGCATGGAAGGGGGGATACTCGGCTTGTGAGACTCGTCGGTACGAGCATCACCGATCAGGAAAAGCGTGGCGTTTTTATTCGCCTTGCGAATGCGGGCACTGAGCCGCTTGAGGTAGTCCGTTACACGGTCCTTGCGCCATTGCACCCAGCGGGCTTTGTTTTCCGGAGCGGTCAGGAAGCGAAACCTCGCCTCATAGCGCTTGGGATCGTTCTTATCCCCTGGCACTTTGATACGGGTATCCTTCTCAAACTCGTTGATGGTCCAGTCTTCGTATCCCCAGTTCAGACTGGAGAAGCTGTAGAGACCATCCCACTGCCAGGAATCCAATCGACCGGACAATCCCACAAAGGACTCGGTATCTCCGACGGCATCGGCCAACTCCCCATAGATGGCAATCATCTTCTCCTGAACGCGAGGGTGCAGGACATTCCAACTGGGCATGATGCCTCCCGAGGAGTCGGAGTCACAGGCCCGGTAACCCCACCAGGATGCCGTGTAGAGATCCTCGGGATTTTCCGCGCCCTCCAGCATGACCTTCGTATTGAAGTAGCGTTGCTTGGCCATGAGGATTTCGCCCACATAGCCCAGGCCGTATTTCTCGCAAAGGAGCGCACTGAGTCTGGGCACATTGTAGTACTGGAGCAGGAAACCCACGAGCTCGCGGGAGTCATAGGTGGACTCCTGATAGGCCGCCACGGTGGGCCAGAAGGCATTCATGCCGATATAGCCGGCCCACTGAATGGTGCGCTGCAAGCCGATGAAGTCACGGACGGCAGCCGGGAGTTGCTTCGGGGTATTGAAGTGAGTGTGCCAGCGCTTGCCCTCCTCCATGTAGAGGCCGACGAAGCGACCCTTGTCACCAGCTGCCTGGGAGGGCAGATCCCCCTCGACCTCGTAGATCCGAATGCGGGACGCGGCAGCGCGCTTTCCGATACGGGCGGAAGCCAGAGCCAGGTGGAGTTGCTTACCATTGGGCCAGAACATGATTTTTTCAGTCTGGGAGGTATTGGAGAGGGGGAGGTAACCGCCGGTCTCAAACGCATAGGTCGGGGGGAGGTAGCCCTTCTTGTTTTCCTTGTCGAAGACATCACTGATGGCGACGCAGACGGAACGCCAGTCGTCATCGGGATGATCGATCTCGATGATGTAAGGTTTACCCGTTTGCGGCACATCAAAGAGGTAGGCAAAGCCCGAGAAGTTTTCCGCAAAGTGCTTGGCATGAGAATTGACCTCCGGCCCCCGACCGTCGCCGCTCTCACGATACTTGCCTGCTGAGGTCTCGCTGATACGGGTGGCGCCATTGGCTTCCCAATAATTCTGCCCCGCTTCAACCGGGCGGCCATTGATGGTATTGGTGACGCAATCGATGTCGTAGAGCAGCTTCATGCTCGCATCGCCATTGGGATTTTGTGGGCGGGTCTTGGTATCCACGACGAAGTAGGAACCTTCCAAAAACTCTGCCGACGTCAGCAAATGGTCGGCGGTTTTGGCGTGGATCTGGAAGACACCTTCCGCTTGTGCCGGGATTTTCACCTCCTTCGTCACAAACTCTTTACTCTCGGGAAAGTTAACCACGGCCACCTCTTCGCTGTCGGAAGTCAGTTCGTTGAGGCGATAGAGGGTGAAGGAAGAAGCCGGCCCCGCTCCGCCGGTAATGGACAATTTGAAATCCTCCCCTTTGCGGAGTTCGCGATGCCCTGCAACGCGGGCTTGGATGCGATCTGAGGATGATTCGGCAGGGCGCAACTCCCAAGCTCTGGGCAGGCCGGAGGGAAATCCCATGCGGCCGACTCGGGAGAAACGGATAGTGTGCTTGCCAGCTTTGAGAGGCAGGTTGGCGGCTTTGGTCCAGCCATCGGCTGTCATCTTCTGCAAGGGAATGCCAAGAAGCTCGGCTGCGGACTTCGGACTTTCACCGAAGGAAAGCGCCACGCGCTGGCCATCGAGAAAGATCTCGCGGGCGAGATTCGGCAGACTCTGAAAATACAGGCCATACCAACCGGCATCGGAAGTTTCAAAATCAAACTCCACCCAACCCGAGGCCGGTATCGATCCCTTGCCGGTATCCTTTTGATCCACCTGCCAGGAGACATCACCACGATCATACTTCAGGAAGTCTCCTCCAATTTTCGCATCGGAATCGGAAGCAAAGGCCACATGAGACAAAGCGGAGAATGTCGTCATAAGAAACAGGACGAGGCGGGCAAAGGGAACTTTCATGGCTGGAGAGAAAAACGGAGAAGGGGCTGCTTGAGGATTTAAGGGTAATGCGAATTCTGGGTGAGAATAAGGATATCGGATCAAAAAACGCCTAAGAGAACGAGGAGTCCGATGATGTCAAAGGGGGTTGCATCGCAAGAATTACTATCATATGTGAGTTGAGTGACAAGACTTTTTGCGATATCCCGGAAGATTGCTCTTAATTTTGATCCGGGGATCCCTCGGCAACTATAAGCCGATCGATCAACTGCTTTGATCGTGCCGACGGTGAGAGCCACTGTCCTTTGAGCACATCCTCCTCGGTAAAGGCGGCCATCAGGATCTGCCCCGTCCGATCTCTATCCAGATCATAGATCACCCGGATGAGACCGTCAGAACCCTCGACACCGTCGGGATAGGATACTCCGGTGCCCTCCTCCCGCTCATCAAGGAGAAGACCCTGACTCCAAGAAGCGCCGTTATCATCGGAAAGCCGTGCGGTGAGGTGGGTGCGTTTTTTGCCCTCTGGAGGAAGATTGGAGACCAGTAGAAGCCGCCCTGATTTCAATCGCCGGACAAAAACCTTGGACGCGGTCGGACTCATGTCTTTGCGAAATCGCGCCTCGGACCATGTCTTGCCTCCATCGAGTGACAGGCTTTCCGCCGCCCCCATGTGGGTCCGTGTCCACATGCGTAAAACCCCATCCTTATCCTCATCGAGATTGTGCTCATCGAAGGTACGGGAGGGCGGGATCACTCGCCCCCGGAAGGCCCACGTCTGTCCTTCGTCGGTGGAGACCATCACATTGGCCCCCGTATTCTCAGGACTGGGAATCCCTTTTTTCGAATCCCACACCGAAGCCGGTAAGAGCCACTCGCCATTGGCACGCACAAGAGGCTTGTTCATGACCACTCCATCACACAATCGGCGGGGTTCGGACCAGACGGGGTCTGGGTCAGCCGGGTTCTCAGTGACCATCGCCCATACGCCAGCGCGCTGCTGGTAGTTATCAAATTTATGATAGGTGACGTCGTTGCCATGATATCCCTGGGCCCAGAAGAGCCAGAGTCGGCCCTGCGGATCGATCCACACGCAAGGATCAAAAGCACGCACCAAGCCAAGGGGATTAACGATCACCTTAGGTGGCGACCATGTCTGGCCATCATCATGGCTGGTCACAAGAACGATATAGTTATCGCGACCTTCACCGCTTCCCCCCGTGTACCATGTTGCCCACAGACGACCCGATGAAGTCCGCTCCAAGCCGGGAATGCCCTGCCACTTCCGAGTAGGATTCAGATAATGCTGCATCTCGGCGGCCTCCTTCACAACCAACGGAGGTTTCAGGAAAAGATCCTCCTGCGGAATATCAGCCGCACAGCTCAGACTCATACTGAGTATCAGAAACGCATGGTTGAAACAGCCTTTCAGCGAGTAACTAGAGGTCATGAGGATGTCTGGGTGCCAGAGGAAGAATCTCTCCGTCCTTCCGAAAAAGCGCCCTTTTGCGCAAAGGCGATCGCAGAGGAAGCCGGACTAGATCCGGCGGTAGCGCCGACGAACGACCAAGAAAGCCGCACCCAGCCCTACCAACAAGCCGACGGAGGGCTCTGGCACCACGGAAAGTACGGTCAGTTCCAGATCGTTGCCAGTACCGCCGAAGTAGCTCGCCTGATAGGTCACATTATTGAGCTCGAAGGTGGCGGCGTCGGCCAAGTTACTGAAAGATCCGGAGATGGCAGAGCCACCCGTATTCTCGAGAATGACAAAGCTTTGACCGACCTCGATGCCTTCCAGATTTCCAAGATCGGAAAAGGCAAAGAGGGCACTTGAGTTGATGCTGATGCCATTGGCAATGACCTTATCGGCGGTGCCCAGAGTCGTATTGATTTCCCACATGAAGGTCGCATCGGAAAGGAGGGACAGCGTGGAGGAGGTCGTGAAAGTATCGATGTTGTTTTCGCCACCGAGCCAAGAATCATGTCCACCACTGCTGTTGCCAACGACGACGCTGCCTGTCGTGCTGCCACTGCCCCCCACTCCACCGGCATTGGCGGTAACTGCACTCGTCAGGGAGCCGTCTATCAGCAAGGTTCCTGCATTGACCGTCGTTGCGCCCGTGTAGGTGCTCGTGCCGTTCAAAATCCACTTACCAGTTCCATTCTTGGTCACATTGACCAATCCAGCCCCGTTGTTCGCCAGGGTCGTCGCCAGAGAGTTATTTGCCGTACTGGTACCCGTAAGAACTAATGTCCGACTTGAGTTGGTATTTGTGTGCGAGGCAACACCGGCGCCCGTGAATTGCAAAGCCCCGGTGCCGGAAGCATCTATGGTCGAAATGGTGCCATTGCCCCCGGAGATGGTGTAGAGGCGATCCGTGGAATGGCCAGTGCCTATGTAGCGGAGGGTCGAGCCGTTCACCACCACGAGATTTGAGGCGGCGCTGGTCGAGATACCCAGACTGTTGCCCGTGCCAGCGCGGATATTCCATCCGATCGATCCTGCTGAAAGGGTGGCGGTCGAGAGAGTCACGGTATTATTCACGGTATCGATAGCCGTGATCGTGGTGCCATTGGCCAGACCCTGACCAGTGATCACCTGCCCCACGACAAGACCGCTGACCGAGGTGAGTGCGAGAACCGTGGCTCCGCTGGCTGCAGCAGAGGCCAGGGTGGTAGCCACTCCGCCATTGGCCACAGAGTTGATTTCGAGAATGCCGGAAGTGAGAGTATTGGAGCCGGAATGAATATTAAGGCCGGTGAGTGTCTGGGTATTTCCTGCACCTTTATTAATCGCAATGCCCAACTGCGAATTCGTACCACTGGCTCCTACGCCGATACGATCCTGCAACGTGCCGCTGAAGCTGTGATTTCCCGATCCGGCAATTGTCACACTGCGATTATTATTCACCACCATGCCAACGACGCCTCCGCCTCCGGCATAGTCGCTCAGACCAGCGATGGTGTAGTTGTTGTTCTGCAGAGCGACCGTTCCGTTAGCTCCCACAGAGAGAGTGTTGGAAGACGTCAGGAATGCTGGCGCTATGGTGGCCGTGCCGTTACGTACCTCGACCGTTCCGGTGTAGCCAGCATTTGTCCCCACGAGGTTCACATACCCGCCATCGGCAATAATCTTGCCTGAACCCGAGATCTGGCTGCCGGTCGCCAGCAGCACGGCTCCAGGGGAAGAATAATCCGTGATGGCGGCGCTGCCTGCTGAAGACCTTAATGTCAAATTTCCGGCAGCAAGCGAAACATTTCCGGTCAATGAAGTGATGCCTCCGCTTGTTGCACCCGTGGAATCAATCAGAAGATCGGCGTTGAGAGTTACCCCGCTGGAAATAAGGTAATCCACGGTGCCGACCGAACCGGTTCGAGTCGTGGTATTGCTGATCACGGCATTTGAACCGCGAAAATCGAGCGTTCCTCCGCTGATGGTAATGGTGCGGCGAGCACCGCCGGAGTCGGACTTTCCAGATAGGTTCAGGTGGTTGATTTGGACCGTGCCAAGATCATTGATGGACGAAAAGCTGGCCGAGACCGTATTACCAACTCCCACGGTTGTTCCTGCGAGAGTTGGGTCAAAATTGATCGTCAAAGTGGGATCAAGCGTTCCAGGAATCGCCCCGCTCACCCAACTTCCGCCCGCCGACCAATTCTGGCCGGTGGTGCTTGTAAAATTCAACCAGTTGCTAGTGTCGGCCTGAACACGAGTGGCCGCGAAAGCGAGGGCTGAAGTGCATATGAGGGTACGCAAAACGAGGGTGGGTGCATTCATGGTGGGAGCGAATTTACATGCAACTATCATATGTGAGAAACAAGTTGCAAGAATTTAATTTAAGGTGGAAAGGAGAATAAAAACTTTAAGGAACGACCTTTACGTCCACGTTTTGAAAACGAAGACCGGGCTCTGCGGCTTGTTCGGCAGGAGTCGTATTTTTGTCAACCTGCTGCGAGCCCGAAGCGCCAATATAGGTCAAAGTCGAAAGATCGATAATTGGCCCGTGAGATCCATCTGACTTACGAAAGACGGTTCCCGCTCCATCATCCTCCAGCTTGAGGAGGGGCTCGTCGTAGGAGGTGTCGGGCACCTCATCACAGCCGGTATTCCAGACGGTCAGGGTCACGGGAGAACCTGCCTTTTCCTGCTCGATCCTCATGTGTAAATCCACAAACTGGCCAGGGGAAATCACCTGCTCAAATTTCGCCATGGTATCGCCTTCGGCCCGGTAGCCTTCATCAATGGAAACCTTGGGGAGAGCCTTGCTGCCAAAAGGCTGATCGGAATCCCGCCACTTCACTATGCTGACACCCACCCGATTTTTCATCGGGAAAAGGCCTCCATATAACAGGCCGTACCCATTGCGCGTTTCATTGCCGAGCAAGAGAAGAAAAGTCGTCGCTCCTTTTTCACGAGGATTGGCCACCCGCATGGAAATTTCCACTGCTTTGGCCTCGGCTAGTGGCAAGTCATGCGCCTTGCCAAGTTGGTTCCAGGATAGCGGCTGACCACGGGTATTGGAGAGGACCAAGTCTTTTCCTCCCTCGGTCGTTTCAACGCTGTAAATACGATGCTGCGTCCAACCATTGGTGGAAGAACCTCCGTCGGCTATGTCGAGGGTCGCATTTCCATTCAGCTCTTCCGTCCCATTTTCCCAAGTCGAAAAATCTTCGAAAACCTCCGCGCCACAGAGTGAGATGGAAAACCCCATGCAGATAATTCCCACACAAAGGGAATGCTTAACCTGACTTGGCATTACGAAATAAGTATTTGGGTTCATAATTCGTGAAGGCGTGAGTTATTTAATTGGCATCTCCTCAACTGAGGAAGCACGAGCTTCGGGAGTCACTTTTAAAGCGAGGACGTTTCCGTTTGCTGCCGCGCCTGTGACCACAGTCTGGCCAGGGGCATGGAGCCGGAATTGCACAGACCAGTTTTGCGGCCAGGCCGGTAAGAGCAGCAGTCTCTGGTCGGCTGTCTGCAAGAGCATGCTTTGGAGGGTGCTCTCCAGCATTCCGCCATGACAGAAGTTTGGCACGTAGTCCTGATGATCCATCCAGAGAGCAGGGAAGCGACAGTCCTTGTCCTTGCGACCACTCATGGAAATCATCGCCTTTTGTGCGCCTGCGGCATCACCCAGCAGGGCCTGCTTTACAGGATCTTGATTCCAGCCACCACCGAGGGGTCCCTTGTGCAATCGATGCTTGAAAGTGTTTCTGGCCACATCCAAATCCGGCTTGCCGATGCCGTAGAGGCCGAAGGGAAAGACCGGATAGAGCTCCGGGTTCTCGAAATTTCGTTTGGCCTCTCCCTTCAGGTCTTCCGCCGGAAGAATGACTAGACCGCCCTCCTTCTCGCCGATCGGTAAGGGAGGAATGATCTGAGACAAGGCCTGCCACTCTTCACGCTGAGCGGCAGTAGAAAGGCTCATTGGCAATTCCAGCAAACCGGTCAGAATCGCCTTTAACGCACCGATATCGGGTGCAGGATTTTTGACCTTCACCCAGGTTTCCCCGGAGTTCAGTGGATCGAGCAGCAGCATCCCCTTCTCATCTCGCCCATAATAGTGAGTATAGAACGCCAAAATCTGCCGGGCGGAAGGAATGAGAATCTCGCGGGCAAAGCTTTCATCGCCGGTATATCGATAATACTCCACTGCCATGAAGAGATATTCCAGATTGCCCAACCAGTAATGCTTGGTGAGGTGCCCGGGGGCCTCATGAGTAATCTTGCTGATCCCCCCGTACGGCATGCTGGTCTCGGCAAAACAGGAGCCATCGAATCCGTAGTTTTCCTTCACCTTTGCGACATTGGTCTTCAGGATATCCGCGTACATACGAAAGAACGGCTGCATGAGATCAAAATCCCCGGCGGCAAGCATTGGCCAGTAAATGAGACGCGTATTCTGAAACCAGTATTGACCACCCCACCTCCGGTAGTCGCCGTTTACCGGGAAGAATCGGTCTTTCTCCTTACGAATCATATCAACCGTGAAGAGCGCGCCATTGAACTTTGCCGGATAAGGTCCGCGACTTGAAGCGGCGGCCATGAAGCGCTGAAAGAGATACGCTTGCGTGACTTCATGAGCACTGGGCCCCTCGGTGATAAAAATCCAACTCCGAGTCCAGAAAGCCTCCCACCACGCGACATGCTTTTCCCAGGCGTCTTTGGCATCACGCTTAGTTTCCTTTGCCAGAGCCTGTACAGAGGCAACCCATTCTTCCGCCGTGGAGGTCTGCTTGGTTAAGGCTTGCACGCGAAGCTGGTGGGACTTTGCAGCCTGGGCTCGCAGGACCAAATCGCCTTCATTCACGAATCCGACGCCGGATATGGCACCGCCGAAGGTCAGGCCATGCTGATGTTCCTTATTAAAAGTGGCCAGCACTTCTAGCTGCTTGGCGGATTCCTCGGTGGTGCGGTAATACCAGACGATTTGATTCTTCTGCCCCGGCAGCACAACATCCGAGAGAAGTTTGCTATTCAAGGTGGCGTCTTTCTTCGCCTGTTCTTCAGGAGTACGTAGGGGCTCCAATCGAGCGACGACAGATACAGGCACCGCAGAATCGATTTCGAGGCGCAATTGATTGGCATTGGCATCGATCCAGACTCGGACTCGGGTAGAATCTTCCTCCCCACCTACCACGTTAATGGCCGCCTGCCTTAAATCCAAAGTCTGGCTGAATCGGCCCTGAATAAAGGGATTCGGCATGAGAGAAACACGCACCCTTCCCAGCTTTAGCAATCCTTCAGCGCTTGGGATACGCTCGCTCCAGGCATCACTCTTCGCCAAGTAAAAGCAGAGATCGCCATTTTCCTCCACCCAGACGTTCGCGGCGAGATCGCCATTCCCCAGAGGCATGGAATCCCGCGAGGTCCGACCAAGTTCAGTCCACTTGAGGTTGTAAGTATCCAGGGCTTTCAGCGCTCTCGTTTCGTCGAACAAAATCGTCTTTTCCTCAGCCGGGCAAACGAGGGGAAGCAACAGAAAAGATAAAACTGCGAGGGGATGTTTCAAACCGACTATCTTATGTGATATTGTCAACAGGGTGTGTTACCTGCATATGTCTGCAAGGCGTTCAGGCGCGGGAACGCTTGGCTGGAGCGGTGGTCCCGCGGACAACGAGTTTCGGATTCACCTTGATGGTCGTGGCGCTGGGGAACTGCTGATCGATTTGCTCGATCAGGAGCCGGACGGCCTTCTCTCCGATCAGCTTCGGGCTTTGGTCCACGGAGGTCAACGGAGGAGTCACCATCTTGGACACGTCGAGATTTGCACACCCCACCACGGAGACATCATCGGGAACGCGGATGCCGTGACGCGCCAGCTCCTGGATTGCGCCCAGCGCGACATAGTCTGAAGATGCAACCAAGGCCGTAAAGCGAGCCTTGCGCTGCAACAGCTCACGTACCGCTTCCAAGCCTGTTTCGAAGTCGTAATTGTCACCCACTATGAGCTCGGCATCGATTTCGATGCCGGCTTTTTTGAGGGCTTGGCAATATCCTTCATACCGTTGCTCCGAAGGGAGACCGGGGTATCCTCGGAAACAAGCAATGCGCTTATGCCCGAGGGAGAGAAGGTGCTCCGTAGCAAGACGCCCGATCGCCACATGATGATTGATTACAGAAGCCGCCTTGATTCCTTCCACTCCGGTGTCCAGAAGCACGAAGGGGAACTTCTGATCGGTCAGGCTTTTGTAGAGGGGTTGGTTGTCCTTGTCACTCGCCGGGGCAATCAATAGCCCATCAACGCGGTACTCGCGGAGGGCCGCAATATCCTTTGCCAGCGCATCGGATGAACTGTGACTCTGGCAGAGGAAACATTGGAGGCCATTGGCCCGCGCCTCCCTCTCTGCGGAACGGACAACTTCACTAAAAAACGAGACGCTCAACTCAGGCACGATGATCCCGATGACGTGTGTGCGGTTTGACTTCAGGGCCTTGACCAGCGCGTTGCGGTGATAGCCACTGACCTCCACAGCTTCCAGGATGCGTTCCCGGACTTCCGGGCCCACCATGTGGGTCCTGCCATTCAGAACATGGCTGACGGCCGTCCGTGATACTCCGACCTGCCGGGCAATCGCTGTCTGTGATATACTCATAATGAAATCTGGGGTGTTTCTAACATATGTGATTCTCTATGCAAACGGGATTAGCACGCAGGAAAGCATCAGGGTGCGAATTGTCGGTTCTCGATCACCCTCCAGCGGTAAAATTTATCCAGGCTGTCCAGTGAGGGAATCTGTGTGGGATTGGCTGCGTAGTCGGGAATCGAGGTGTTGTTGGCATCGATAAAGCGCTCGATCGTAGTGGAGCCACGATATTCCCCCAAAACCTGATCCTTTCCCTCGCTCCATGTACCCACGGTGCTGTCCGGCATTTTCCGTAAAGCCTGGGCGCGAAAATGCACGGTATAGGTGTTCGATTTGGTCGTGAGACGGGGATAGAGGGTCGTGTAGATCTTTTCGCGAAGGTTCTCCCCGGTCAGCGCATGGCTCTGCCAGAAAGTCTGCATGGAAGAAGAGGTCTCCCCTTCCGGGACAATGTGGATATCACAGATCTCGCTGGCGGAGCGGAATACCTCTCCTTGAGAAAACTTTGTCCGAAATTGCTGCAGTGTCTCGTCGGCATCAATGGGAAGACGGAAACTCGGATTGCTGCTGACGAGGGAGGCGTTCGTGCCTGATATTGAGGCGGGTTTGTAGCTTGAGATTTTGGAATTGGGAATAGCCGCCACTTTCTCCGAATTCAGCAGAGCATGAATACCCGTGGAGCGCTCGATATAGGTGAAAGGCAATATCTGGAAGTTCATGTTGATTTTGCCCGCCGTGGAGAATCGATCGCTGATGGCATAAGGCTCGACCACTGGCATCCAGAAGAAATCCAGCAGTAGGTGATCCTGGATTTTAGCATCGCCCGTATAGTTGCTTTCATCAGCGGGGTGAGAAGCTTGTGGGCGAAAAAGAAGCGTGCGCCATGGCTCTCCCGCCAATACCCGGCTGGGGAGAGAGCCAAACATGCCGGGAGAGGGTATCTGGCGATTCGGTGAAAAGAATCCCGGACCAGACTCTGTGAATTGCCATCCTTGAGAAAAATAGGGGACATTGCCGGCGGAGAGACCGTTGATATTGCCCTCATCGGGTTTGTTGGCAAAGGCTCCGTCGGCACTGAGAGCCAGCCCGGTATCAAAATCGCCGGTCGTCTCGGGAAGGCTCGGGGAGTTGAAGGGAATGTCAGGAGCCAGACTCGATGGGTAGGTCAGACTTGAGATGTATTTACCCGATGTATCATAGCCCGCCCCACGCCCATCAATCTGTCCCCCACCCGATATCGGCGAAGCGCTCAGGTTGTGGGCCACTCTGCTCGTGCTTATGTATTTCGGGTGATAGGTAAACAGGCTCGCCGGAGCGGCATGGTTGGCTGCGATCAGGCGGAAATCCCCGTGTTTGGGAACGATGGAGCGCAGTGTATCAAAACCGTCGCGGAAAAAATCGCCAGCGCGAGCGTCGGGATCGGAGCCTCGCGGACGTTGACTGATGAAAGCGAGTCGTCCGGGATTATTATCTACTGCGCCCGTGCGCGAAAAAGCCCACCAGTTTTCTTTACTTGTTCCAACAGGATCATTGCTGCCTCCGGCTGTAGTTCCTGTGGATACGATCTCTGGCAAAGGAAAGTCCCCTGATGGTAGCTGAATCTGAATCTTCTGGATCAGGGTGTCTTCCGAGATAACTCCGCTCCCCGGATAGAGTTCGACCTCAATCAGCCCGCCTGCAAAAAGCATGGTCTGACCCGAGGCAGCAATTTTCACCGGAATACTAATGAAGGGATAGACGTTCTGCCCCGATGCTGGACTGTCGGCAGCCAAAGCTCCGCGAGCAGGCGAGACTTGAGTAACTCCAAACATCCGCCATCCCACCGGTCCCCCCAATCCATTGAGATAGACGGAGCTGTTAGCGGGAATTGTCGCTGTTTCGCCATCAAGCGATCCAAAAAGGGTCTGTCCCTCCAAGGAAAGACTCCCCAGGCCGGTTATCCGCATCCGCAGCGTCGGTGCCATGGCTGGCCATCCCTGCATGGGAGAAAAAAGCTCCGGGATGATGATGGCCTGAACCAGGCGTTCGCCCGAAGCCAGGGAAGAGTCGCCTAAGGCCTTGTTTGTATCCTTGTCATTGCTGCCTGCGGATTCGTCAACTAGAGGCGTGGAAAGATCATCCGCACGCGCATTGCAAATGAATAGCAGGGCCACTTCGGAAACCGTCCACATCCGCCCCAACCCCTGCGTCGTTTTTACGCCCACGGTAAATTTGCTGGGTAGAACGGTGCCATTGCTGGCGAAGCGATTTCCGGCGGAAAGCGTACCGTCGGCGAGATTCGTCGTCCGTACGTAGTCGAAGATCTGGGTCAGGATCTGGTTTCGATCATCACCGTATTTGGCAGAAAAATTGCCGCCAAACCCCGGCACGGGCTCACCGGTGAGATATTGCAGGTAGGAATAGAGCTGCTGATTACGAGCCAAATTGATGTCGTTCGTGCTACTGGACGGCAGTTCCCTCTGAAAAATATAGGGATGGTAAGAACCGGCACCCAACTTACCCGTGGAGGAACAGAAGGCAATGAGACGATCAAACGCGGTCGTGCGGTTCGTATTGGGAGCGCCGTTCGAGCCCATGCGATAGATGGGCCAGGCTGCAATGCGTGGCAGGTTAAAAAGATTCGTTTCCGGGGCACGACTCCTCGCGGTCAGGAAAAACTTGGCTTGCTCGACCTGCTGCCGATCAAGCCCCCCGTTGTCACTGCGGTTCGGGTCGAAGATCAACTCATCCACACTAGCGTAAAGGCGATCCGAATCGGGGTTCACAGCCCCGCCGGCAATAGCCGTCCCACCCTGCGAACCACCCTGCGCCACACGCGGAGCGAGAGCATAAATCTGACTCGGGGTAAGAGCGGGAAGAGCGGTAGATAGGCTCGTCATGGCTGGGTGACCGGGATAGCGCTGCCATTCTTTTTGTGCAGGCTGGAATCTCGCAAAACCCAGTTCCTGTTGAGAGCCAGCTCTCGGCGTATCCCAATAGACCCCCTCGCTTGCAGTATTGATATTCACCTTGCAAGTGTCGTCATCGGTCCAAAAGGCCACGCGTCCGACGATGGGATTGGATGCCGTTTCCGCCACGGAAGCCGTGGCACCTGTTCCGGTCGGTGCCACAAGGCTTCCATCCTTTAGGACATAAAGCCACCGAACCGGCATGGGAGCCAGTTGGAACGCATTGGCTCCAGGAGCTGAGTTGATGGCGAAGCCCTGGGCGGGGGAGGAAGGATCGAGAATGGGGAAATTTTTCGTCCCATTGACTTCAAGAGGGGCATTCAGATCGGACCACGTGGCCACATCCTCCCCCCATGTCGCGGGAGGCATGTCGGCAGACAGGCTGCCGGATGCGGGTGCGCCCTCGCTGATCATCTCGCTGGATGAATAGAGCTTATAGGAATGCCGCGACTCTCCATTTTTGTCGAATGTCCTGACCATGCCCGGCTGAGAAGTCCACGCCACCTCGGTCCCCTGGGTCGTCGCCGCATAGATCTGCCCCTGCACGAGGCTCACCGCCGTGTCTGCCAACTGCCGGGCCGATACCGAGGCTTGAAACCCGGTCGCCGCAGATCGCTCCGTCCCGGCACGGGAGATGAGGCCCACGATCAAGACCAACAATAGGGCCAGGACCGATAGGACGACGACCAGTGCAAAACCCTTCGAGCGACGCACTCTGGCAGAGGGAGGATGCTTCATCATATCAAGGTTGGTAGTGCGCGGCTTTCCCCGTGAGCGGATTGAGCTGGAGTGTCAAAAAATTCTTGGGCGGATTGTCGTCATCTCCCGCACTTATAAGGGTGAGGTAATTATTCGTTGGCGATAGGGATCCCGCCATGGAGCCCGAAGGGCGAAAGCGCACTGCTCCTGAGGAACCCAGCAAGGGGGAGAGGCTATGATTTGTCGCGATAACTATGCCGTCAGGCAGGGTCAGCTTGCGCGAGACCTGGAAAACACGGACCTCACCGATAGCCGACTGCTCGACTCGGAGGATCTGCACCTGTCTCCATCCGGGATTTATCACATCCGTCGTCTCGTAAAATTGCACCATGACGTCGCGATTCCGGGCGACAGCTTCCTGCCTCGCCAGGGCGAACTGATCACCGATCATCTGGCCGGCTCGCTGGAGATTTGATCCCCGCGTGACCGAGTTGAAGGCTGGCAAAGACACTGCTGCCAGTAAGACGAGGATGGCGATGACAACAAGAAGCTCCACAAGACTGAATCCGGAACGGGGAGAGGAAATGGTTTGCGCCTTCATTTCGTCCACTTTGATTCCCGGATGGGTACCGCGCTGGTAAAGACACGGTAAGTTAAGTTCTCTTTTTGCAGATCGCCGAGGACGGCATTCAAATCCTCGTCGTATTTCTGAGTCTGAAGGAAACGGCCCTGCAAGGCATTGGAAATGACGGAGGGTTGCGAATTCCCATTGCTGATGCGCCGAAAAGAGGCCTCGTCGAGCGCGATCATCGTTACCTGCACAAGAGGGGGCAACTGATGGGCGGTATCCGGTTGAGGATCGGAAGCGGTATTGGCTGTGGAATCGTAAACGTAACTCGTGGAGATATCGCCCGGAGTGGATGCGGGATCCTGAGGGCGAAAAATGAGCGCAATGATATTATCGGCGACTGGTATGGCCTGATTAACAAAATCGGAGAACCAACTGGTGCCGGTCGCCTTGTAGATCTGGTTTTGATCAGCGGGCACCATCAGCTGCATCAAGCGATATCGATAAGTGTTGCTTCCATTTTCCACATGAGGAGGGATCATGCTGTTGGTGGTGAAGTCCACATAGTAGCCGCAGGTGTTCAGCAGCATTTCCAGCCCCTGATACTTGGAAGTGTTATTCAAATATCCTGTAGGAGCCTGAAACAGGAGGACCTGTCCGCCTCCGGTGATGCCAGGCAACCCGCTCCCGGTCGGCCCCATCACGAATTTTAACTCAGACTGGCGGATGTAACGCTGAGGATTCGTGGGGCTATCGTAGTCCAGGTAGGTGTTTAAGGTGGCTTGGCTGAGATTCCGCGTGAGCGTGTCAAAAGCAATCCGTGCATCCTGAAAGGAATCTATCTTATTGGAAGTACGCTTCCAGATTCCGGAAATAACGTCGGTCATCGAGAGAACGATGAATAAAACAAAAGCCAGTACGGCTGAGGCCACCAGGATCTCCACAATCGTAAAGCCGGATCGAGCGAAGCGTGAGGGAGCCATGGTAGAAGCTTCAGAGGAGGTCAGGGTGGGACGCATACCTCAGCCTGGGAACCTGTTTAGTTCCCCGAATTGGAAACCTGTATGCTAAAATCGTTTGTCGCCGCCACTCCTTGAATTCGGACGATACGGACTCGGAGCGACTGAATGGCTGAAGATAGCTGGGAGCCATTCGTCGAGCCAGGATACACCGCGTCAGCCAGAGAGGTTTCGACCTCGTATCTTGCAGAGCTTCTATCCGGTGTGATCACACCTTCCTCGCTATAGTAGGCAACCTTGTCGGCATAGTGATTGGTCAACTGACCAAAAGGGGTGAGCAGGGCCTGACTTCCGATGGACTGTACAATCTGGCTCTCCACCGTTTGGTCCATGGCGGACCGCAGAGTCGTCAAACCGACGGGCACCAACCCCATGATGGCCAGGAGGCTGAAGGACACCACACCGATCGCGATGGTAACCTCAACCAGGCTGAACGCCTGCCGAAACGAAGGCAAAAGCAAGGCATGCTTGATGGTCTGGCGGTTGAGGGATGCACTCAGGGAATTCATGCGGCGGGGGAGTATCGGGGGAGATATTTACTCTATATATCATATGTGAGTTACGGCGCAAGAAATTGTTTTCATCTCGATGATTTGCTCCATAGGAGAGCCTCTTCCCCTCGGCTCCAATCAAGCTAGATGTTTAGTCCCGGAATTTGATAGTGCGAGTATTTCCAATCATTGGAAGGATGCACTATGGGACAAATTCTTCATGGCAGCGCCATCTCGCCCACTCGCTCCACCTTGCTTTTCACTCCGGCCTTCCTACCACTTCGTTCAGAAAATTTCCATCTTTTCTACAGAGCAGAAGGGTTTCGAAACACAATCAAGCTCCAGTTTTACCGGATTCGATTTGCGAGAAAAAGAAGGGATTCAGGTTTGCGGGTGTCCGTGCTAATTTGTGGGCATGCTGCTCCGGCGAATTGCGAAAGCGAGACAAACTTTAATAGAAGCCCGGAGATGACGCTCTATCTGTTGAAAGTCATCTGTACTCGGCTTCAATGATGAGTTTTACTTCCACCTTCATTTTCCCTTTCCCGGGAACGAGCGAAATCTCGCCCGAGCGATCTGCGCCATTCAGAAAAAGACCAAGGGTTGCCTCTCAGATGATAGGAAGGCGGTTGTAATTACCTAAAATTGTCACAGGAAGCGACTGTACCTGAGATGGAGAATTATCGCACGGAATTTGACTTCGTTGCCCCTAGCCTCCTCCTCTCGCTCGACTGTCACGGCTCGAAGTCAATACATCAAGCGGGAGATGAGGAAAGCCTGTCGCTGGAAGCCTTGCCGTGAGTTGTAGGGGAGTCATAGGCAGTCCGCTCCAGACGATGGAGGGAATAGCCCAGACTACTGAGATGACTGTTGATTCTTCGGAAAGCGTTTAAGTAATCCAGAAAGAATGCGCTGGTAGCGATGTCGGAACGAGAAGCAAGATGCAGTTGTTCGTAATGTACTCTTTGCGCATTTCTAGCGCCCTCATTGAAAGAGTCCTTGCCTGCGAGGAATGCCGCCGCCTTTTCGCTATTCCGACTGGCCAAAAGGTCGGATGCCAGTTCGAAGCGTTCGATGATTTGCGTGTAAATATTTTGAAGTGCCTGTCGGTCAGACTCTCGGAGAATGACTCCCTCGGCCCGCTGCTTGATCAAGAGATCACATAGGTGTTTGTCGATCAAATCCCCCGCGGACTCGATTTCGTTTGCAAAGCCAAGAAGTGCAAGTTGCCAGTGTGAATCGGTGCTGCTTTTTTCTTCGGTGATACGGCCAAGATAACTGGCCAGTTCGAGGTTGATGTGGTCAACGGTATCGTCCTCACGTTGAAGGCGTCTGGCCAAATCCACATCTTGACGTGAAAAGGCCTCCCAGAAATTTTTGAACATGAGCCTTACGTGATCAATCATTCGTAGTGTCTCGCGAGTGGCCCTCGCCAGAGCAAACGGCGGGCTTTCAAGAACGCTTTCGTCCAGAAAACTGGTCTCAATGGCTAGTCCGTTTGGTGATTGATCAGGTATCAAAAATCTTACGATGCGCTCGATGACACCAAGCAGAGGCATTGCGGCCAGGCCCGCCAGCAGATTAAACTCTGTGTAGAACATTGCCGCTTGCCGTTCCAGCGATGAGGGCCATATGGCGAAAGCGCTCATGGCCGAAGTAAAAAATATCATGCATGCAAAGGCGCAAATGGCTTTGGTAATCATATGGGCGGTGCCTAGTCGCCTTCCCTCAAGCGAACTCCACCCGGCAAGTAAGGATGTGATGGCAAGTCCTAGTGATGCACCAAGCACCCACGGCACCATGAGGGCGACATCAAACAGCCCCGATGCAGCCAGCCCCAGACCAACCCCGATGGTCGCTGTCGAGCTTTGCAGAAAAATAGTCAGGATGCTCACGACGAGCAGAACCAACCAGGGGTGGCCTTGAAGGAGAAGCAAGAATTCCCGGAGATCCGCAGAATCGGAAAACGTCGAGGCATCTTTACTGATGAGATGAATGGCAAGAAATACAAATCCCAGCGCCAAAATGCTTTGACCGATACCCCGAAATAATTCCCGTTTCAGAAACAGGAAAGCGACGATGCCGCATATGACAAACAGTCCAGCGTAGTCATGCAGGTGAAAGGCGACAAGTTGAACGGCGACAGTTAGGCCAACATTGGCACCGAGTAGAACGGCGAGCATGAGGCCGGTACTTAACTTGGCAACACTGGTCATGTGTGCGGTCAGCAGGGCGAGTCCTGTCGAGGAGGGGGCTACGACTCCCGCGCAAATGCCACCGATAAATGCTTTCCAAGGGCTCGTTACAGCGAGGGACAGCCACAAGAGAAGCTTTCCTCCGAAAAGACGATCAAGTCCTTTCCGCAAAAACCTAACTCCAAAAAGGATGAGACCAATGCCTGCCAATATACCAAATCCATTCATCGTTCAGGCGCACAGGTTCATAGTGAGCAATTTTTCTTCGATGATGGGGCTATAGAAATGCACGAAGAGCAAGATGCGCTTAAGAGATGGATGCCAAGTGTTTTCACATTGCGGAAAGGTTGTGCGGCATCAGATCGTTTCTTTGCGCATCAATGTTCCAAGGATGTTCCAACTCAAAAAGTCTCCATTGCAATTCGGTTTTGCCGTATCGGGATGATAGCACTCGTGCAAAGTCCCCGTTAGCTCGAGATCGCGCTCAAGTAGTCTCACCGTTTTATCTGCCAACTGGTTTGCTTCGTCTTTGAAACCGTAATTACGCAGCCCCTCCCATACTAGATAGTTGGCAATGATCCACACCGGTCCGAGCCAATTGCTGGGGTTTGAGGTTTCGATCTCAGGCGCATACATTCTTTCATTTCTGGCCAATGTGGGAACTCCCCACGGTGAATCAAACTCCTGCTTACTGGAGAGATGTCGTTCCACCAGGATTTTCGCCTGCTCGGCAGTCGCGATCCCGCACCACATCGGAAGGAAACCCGTAAACATTTTTACCTTTAAGGGCAAAGATCTCCAATTCATGTCCATGCCGCGTGGAATTTCCCTGGGGATGAATTTATCCCGCATATCCCGGCATTGCACATCGACAGTGTAATAAAATCCATCCCCATCATCCCAACACTCGCTTTGGATGGATGAAGCAAGACCTCGAGCCCGATTTTGAAGACGATCACAGCTGCTGTGTTCACCTAGGTGCGATGCAATTTCAAAAGCAGCCAGTAGGTCCTTATAGTAAAAACAGTTTAGGAGAAGATTTGCCGAAGAAAACTCCGGGCGCCCATAGGTAGTCGGATCATTATCCACTCCGATGGCGGTATCGCCTCCCCAGACGAGCAAGCCACAGGGGGAAAGGTAGAATTCCCACCAACTATTAAGAAACTTGAGTAGCGATGGCAAATACGACGTCATCCACTGGAAATCGTTTTTTGCCTTACAGATTTCCAAGGCAAATTGAGCCATTATGGGTTTGGCTTGGTTGCGTTCGTGGCTGGGATCCGAGACGCATCCAAAAATATCCTGCGTATCGGCTCCAACCAAAAGAGGGATTTTTCCGTTCTCTCCCTGATTTGCGAAGAAGTTTTTGAAGCTGCCTTCGATATGTGCGACGAGTGGGGTTCTTTTTTCCTCTGGAAATGCTTCCAGTAGTTTCAATAATCCTTTGGATAGCCAATAAGTATCCCAATCCCAGAGCTGGTCGGCATAGATGCTCCCCAAGATCAGATAGTCCTCGGTCAAGAATCCTCGCGCCGAACGAAATGTGTCGCTTGCGTGTCGGAGGAAATATTGAGTGAGCGGGCTATTCATGTTTTGTTCAAACTGGATCTGTCTTTTTCTGCTGCGTCGAAGGTATATCGACAACGCGTCGCCATCGCTTCTTTGGTCTTAGGATTTCTGCTAAAGCTTCGACTGCGCTTTTTCAAAAATTACAATCCAGGGAGTAGTTGAATGCATGCTAATGCAATATTCGGAGTTGATTGCCGATCGGGTTTTCGCCGCTTTCCAAGGCGTAGGACATGTCTGAAAACTCAAGGGTGCCGCTCACATTTTCCGGCAGAATAATTTTCCCTCTGAGCTCGTCTTGCAGAAGCTCAAGGTCATAGTGAATCTTTCCGTTGGGGTGTGGCAGACTTCCTTTTAAGAACCGGAGATTGCCCGCCATTGGTCGAATGTGGACCGTTTTAAAACCGGGGGAAGCCGGCCGAATGCCTGCAATACTCGCGTGGAAATGATAGAGGGGATGCGCGCCCCAGGCATGACAATCGCTTCTCGTTGGCTCTGGCTGCTCAGGAATGGTGTGCAGGCCATAGTCCAGGAAAGAGCGCCACAAGTCCATTCGAGCAAAGAAATGTTCGGAGCGAAGTTTGGCAAAAGCCTCAAGCAGATAATGGGAAAAATACACGGAGCACTTCGCATGGGGGCGCTTTACCAACTCCTCCGGCCATGGGGTTTGCGGGACGTCAAACAACCCCAGCAGGGTTGCCAGAGCATTCGCATGCTCACTGAGGTGTCTCTCGCTGTCATCGTAAAATAGTCCCTCTTCCGAGCTATAGTACCGGGCAATAATGGCCTGGCGCACGACCGATTCCATGCCCCGAAGACGCTGAAGTAAATGAGGATCGCCGAAATGCAACTCAAGCTCCGCTGCGGATTGTAGACAGAGTAACCAGTGCATTTGGATGATCGAGGAGTCCGCATGCTTGTATCCAGGAGGACACCCTTCAGGCCATTCTGGTACCCAATCGACAAAGGACCATCCTGGTAATTGCCCCAGCAGGCCGTCTGCCCTGCGGTAAACCAGCAGCTCCTCGACCAGTTGGCGGATACCGCGCAGACACTTACGGATGAAGTCTGGTTCATCGCGCCAAAAGGCGTGATTTCTGACCATCGATGGCCAAAGCATGGCGTATGTGGCGCTACCTTGATAACAGGCGCTTGGCCACCGTTCAGCAATGAGGCCTGTGACGGAACGTGACCAATCAAATAACTCGATGGCGCGCCTCGTGATACGGGTGTCCTTGGTCAGAACATAACAAACAAGGGCCTCGGTTACATTGTCACCGACATAGGCCATTTGCTCATAATACGGCGAATCAGTAAAAAGGTCATGCGTGCCCTGGCGCATGGTATTAACCGCTAGCGAGGCAATTCTCTCTAAATCCGTATCGTCTGTTTCAAAGCGACTTTCGCATTCCAACGGATAGCGTGTGGTCTCTATGCTTAGTTTCTCAATAATGAGAGGATCCTTTTGAGTCTCGACTCGGATCTGAAGATATCGTCCAGAGCGCCACCAAAAAGTGGGGAAAAGAAATCTTCCTGAGTCCGAGCATAGAAAGCGATCCCCAAAGCCAAAGAACTGCTTTTCAAGTGTCTGATCGCGGTGTCCTTTTGAGGTGGTCGCTTCGATCGGTTTGGAGCGATCTGGATTTTCATACAGCGCCTCCGCCCACTCGATGGAAATTGCGGCTCCCTTTCCGCCCTGGGTCTGAAGAAGCGGATATCCGCAGAGATAATCTTCGACATCCCATAGTACAGTTACATGATGATGCGGACGGACGGTGAGGGGGGTCTGCTTTGAAACAAGGTCTTGCCAGCTATCGAGTGCTCCCTCGCCCGCGCGAATTTCGCGGATTTTTCCACCTTGGAACCTCCGGCGTTCTTGTTCCGGCAGTGGACTGGGTTCGCATCTCCATCCCGGTCGGGCAACGCCCGTTGGATTTCCAAGAATCATGGCCTCCCTCGCAACGACTGGAGCAATGGCTGGGCCCGGCTCATTCCATGCCGCCGCCGAGATCTCAAATGAGGGACCGATGTCGTGGTAGCTGGGAAAGGGGATCTTAGCTAGGGACACCGCATGAGTCAGGTCCTCGACTTTCCAGGGAGCTGTTCCCGTATTGAAACGACCTGTCGCTTCGCCGCACGTGGCAAACAAAAAGCCTCCTCGAAAACTGGCCTGTGCCATGGGGGGCGTAACGAATGATTCCACATTTGGCACTCCATAGGCGGAGTCCGCTATCCACCACACCACCGCAGTGAAAATATGGTGCCCCTGAGACATTCGTCCGCGGTAAGTTTGGAGACTCCAGTGAGCTATGTCGGAACGATCAGGACCAATGGCAAAGGTCTGACCGTCCAGAAACAATTGGAAGCGCTGGTCGGCAGAGACCTGAATCTCTATCATTTCCTCGTGCTCACAGTTCACCTCGAGCGTAAACCGCAGAAAGGCGGTTTCGTTGAGACGATGAGGATGCCAGACCCATGCGGCCAAGTCCGCCGGATAGCGGGGAAGAATCCCGGCATTGGCACGCAGTCCCTGACAGGGATAGTCAACGCGGACAAAGGGTGTTGCCATCTTCAAACCAAACCAGCCAACCGCGGCTTTTCTGATTCCTTCTGCATGGGGGCATGAGGACGGAACGTCGGTAGCAGGATTTCCGGTACACAATCGAGTGTGTTCACCATAAAGGCTTCCGGTGTCTTCTCAAAACGTCGCTCACGTTTGCGATCGACGAGAAAGACAGTCTCCACACCAAGGGAACGTGGCAGGGTGCAATCCTCCCGGGGATTGTCACCAATCACGGCCAGTTGCCCGGGTTCATACCCGGTACGATCCATGCATCGTTGCCAGAACTCCAGCGACCATTTGCCACCCATACATACATTTGTGCCCAGGATCTCCCGAAAATAAGGAGAGTCATTCGGACCGGCCAGCCCTGCGCTCTGCAGCTTCAACAAGCAACCGGAGAGGGGGTTGTTGCTCACGATGAAGAGCGGAATGCCCGCCACGTGCAGGCGCTTAACCATGCTCACCGCATCCTTATAGGAAACAATATGCTCATTGTGCCACCGAACGATCCGGTTCCAGACCTCCTCTTCAGGAAGGTCCAGAGCCTTCAGGAAATCGGGATAATCCCAGTAGGTATTTGACTTTTCATGACCTGCAAAAGCATCTGCCACCGCGTTATATTCCCATCCCTGCTCATACATAAATTGCGCGATGACATCAAAAATCGCGTTATTCATGATGTAGCCAGGATCCATCTGAGGAGCGGTCCGGTTCGTGGTTATCGTGGCATCGATATCGATAAGGCAGGCGGCTATTCCGCACCCCTCAATCTGATTTTTCAAGACATGGCTCATGTGTGCTGTATGGTTATTCCGACACATCAAAGACATAAATATGCCTTGAATAAGGTTTGTAGTTGTCTTGAAGGACTCCGGACTGGAGAGACACCTTGCGGTCTTCAAAAAGTACGTTTGCCTCTTTCATCTTCAGCGATTCCGGGAGTTGGAAATTGGCTGTTATGGAACGATTTTCGATGTTCGTTGTGATAAGATAGATCTTTCCCTCATGTCGGCGAGTCGTTACGAGGACAGCAGTTTGATCTGAGGATATGCTGGGTGCTTCCTCGGCGGAAAAAAGCACGTCAGTCAGCGAAAGCAATTCGGCATTCGTTCTCTTGTAGGTATCCCAGATTTCTTTTCCGATAGGGATTCCAAAGAAATACCAGGCTCCCGCCACACCTTTGATAACGGACCCATATGTCTGCGCAACGAATTCTCCGGCCGTTGATTCGCGGTAGTGATTTTGAAGGTTTACACCGGTCAGGAAGATCAGGGCTGGCTTGCGCAATTCCCTGGAGGCCTCTGTAAGATTCGCCAGGTTGTCCAAGATCTCCTCCACCTTGCGATCCGGTTTGTTGGTGATGTAGTCATCATGAGAAATGATGTCTGTATTCAGCCCTGCATAGCGGGATGGAATGCCGACAACAGTATTGTTCATGATGAGGGAGCGATAGGGTATCTTTACCCGGATTTTTTCATGGGAGAGGGCAACCTCCTCTTCTTTGGCGTACAGTTCCGGCTCATCCCATAACATCACGGCCAGTAGAGCAGGATGCTCCTTCACTTTTTCAATGATCGGATGAAGTTTAGGAGTGTCCCTCATCCACAAAAGCACTTTCACTTCCTTTTGCGCGCAATAATCGAGTACCTGATTTACAAAGGTGGTGTTGTCCCTGGTATCGTCCTTTAACTCGATTAGCATGCTTATGGTCCTTATTCCGGCATTTGCTAGATAAGCGATGTTTCTTTCCGCCTTTTCGAGTACGAAATCTTTTCCCTGAGGTGAGACTGGTTCTGTGCGAATAACGAACAGAGGAGCAAAGATGAAGTAGGGTTTTCCATTTACCAGCACACAAAGTCGGTTCTGGTCGATCTGGACGGCTTCCGGCCGAAAGGGACGCTTTACCAGTGATGCCCGGCCAGCCACATTGTTTCCGAATGTCAGTTCGACATGATAAGTGCCGTCATCGACTCCTTGGAGTGGGATTAGGAAACGGTTTTTTCCTGCTTTCGCCTCGACTGTGTCCGACCAAGCGACTTTGCCTGATTCCGTGAGCAATCTCAGGACCGCTTTGCCACTTGTTGGAATATCGGAGGCGATCAATGCCGCCTCTGGTTCATTCATGTAATAATTGCGCTCAGTATAAAAAGGTTTTTCCTTAACTGATGTCGCGGTGGATTTTTCCGTGACATTTAGCAAAGCGGCGACAGGAAAGCTAAATTGGTCATAGCGAGCCGCATCGCTGAAGAACTTCGGGCCGACACGGGAAGTACAGGAGTTGTCGTTTGCTCGAGGCTCATGCCGTGCCAGATTGATCCCCCATTGAGGGCGTACTCCTTCCAAGGATCTAAACGGAATCTGAATGTCTACGTCCCAACGATCCGCATGTTTGGTGGTGTTGACTTTCCAATCGGGATTCCACCCCAGTCTCTTCTGCTGATCCATTGAGAGTTTTCCTCCATCCGGATTGACGAAGAGATGATAGAATCGACTTTTTTCACCAGAGACATCCAGAAACACCTCTACGCAGTCCTTGCTGGCAATCTTGCCCAGCGTTTTTTCGTCTCCGGACTCGAGGGCGCTCATGTCCTTCTCAAAACATGAAAATCTAATATAAAGATTTTCAGTATCGCTGAGGAGTTGAGCAGATGTTTTTTGCTTGGGAAGTTCGTCGGAATTGACGATCCGAAAGTCGTCCAGTACGAGAGCTCCTGGCCATTCTCTGCCAGCATGATCGACCAGATTTGGCGTTCCTTGGGGAATGGCGTAATATTGCACCACCTTTTCCTCGTCGCGTTTTCCAATCCGCGCATCCGCTGCGCTCGCTTGATAATCTCCCGTAGCCTCTCCCGCCTCCAGTTGGGCGGTGTCCGCCCATATTACTCCTGGCGTAGTAAACCGCAGACCTGCCCATATTTGACCCTTCTCTGCTCCTGGAAGCGAGAAAGAGTATTTCTTCCAATCGGTTCCAACGGCAATGTCTTTGCTATGCAATTTTCCCCATTTCTCATGTAACGTCAGGCTTGCCGGCACATTTTCCCGGTCGGCTTTCAACCATATACTATAGGTGAAAGGGGCACTCTTGTTGATATCAGCATCGAAGGATCGAAATCCATTTAGTCGAACGTCCCCATTAACCTCTATCCTTATCGACTGTTTTCCTGAATGAGAAACGCTTGGATCGATCTGAACGGTCTTCCAGTAATTCTCATGATTCTTGTAACCAGGTACCAAGTCGTCCACCCCCAAACCAGGCATCCAATAAATGGGAAGACCGTCCTGGATGTACTCAAAGGAGCTGTTGCGAAGGGTGTTGTTGGAAATAATCCCCTCTTCCAAGCGATAAGCTGCCACTGAATCGTACCGGACGCCCGTTCTCCACCCCTGCAAGCTAAAATTGCCGGGATCTTCATCGTCCTTTGAGTTCATTTGGGTAAACTCTGGCATGGATTCGCCATCCACTACCCAGGAATAAGCGAAGCCGCCACCAATGGGACGACGCGTGACCTCAATTCTATAAAATTTCCCGGGTTCAATGTCCTTTTTGGTAAAGCTCCCCCTTGCGCGTTTTTCACCCTTCTCTTGGTAAACGCACCAGAATCCATCGGGACGGAGGGCAAACAAACATCCCCCAATATTTATTCCGGCAAAACCACCTTCTCCGACGGAATCCGGAATCAATGCCACATCGGCCACGACTTTGCAGTTTTGATCCAGATGAGAATTCGCCTTCGCGCTTCCTCCTCGCTCGGCAACAAGGACTCCATCTTGCACCTTCCAGTTACCTGCGGTATCGGGCGTGAAATGTTCCACAAGCAATGCTGCGGTGTCGAATTCGTCCCGGAAGACGAGCACTTCGGATTCAGCCTGTCCGGTTGCGGTAATAAGCCAGGGGAAGGTGAATGAAGCCAAGGCGGCGAGGATCAAGGCGCTATTTTTCATAGGGATATCTGGAAATGTCTAAGAAATGGACCGCACGTGATCCTGACTACTCATTGGCCTTTCCGGCTTCCAGATGACGAATCACGATGTTGTCGTATCTCGCTTTCGCGTGCCAGGCGAACAATGCGAGTTTGCCTGGGTCTTCTCCCTCAGGCGGATTCAGCTGCATAAATTCCGCAATCAATTCTCCATCCACTTCCCAAGAAAAAGAATAGCCCCCGTCTACTGCGTGTCGTGTGATGCGGAAGCGGTACGGGCGATCGGGCTCGATATCTCGCGTAAGCATTTTTCCCAATGAACGTTGTTCCTCTTGCTCGCGATAAATATACCAGAATCCCACGGACTTAATCACAAAGAGACATCCATTGTCTCCACCGAGCCTTATTCCCGCAAACCCTTCCGAGCCCTCGGAATCTGGAATAAATGTCACATCAATCTCTACGACGCAATCGGGACTAATTTCGACGAGACCCGTAGCGTTGCCGCCTCTCGTCGCTAGAAGAACGCCATCTTCAACAACCCAGTTTGCGGTTGAGTCAGGCTTGAAATAATCGCGCCATTGCCCTTCCGTTTCAAAGTCTTCTTGCACGACTGGTATTTCAGAATTCGCCAGCAGGCTCATCCCGTAGCCGCATACTATAATGAATAAGATTCCAAGGAAGCGAGTCTTTGGGGTCGAGAAGGTGCTAGTCATATAGAGTAGGTGTGTTCTGTGATGGAACTGAAGCGCTTCAGATTTTTGGGAAAAACCAACGCCGATGCAACTCTTTTCTATCTTATTTCTTATTCCTGATCGGGCCAACAGTTGTGGAAGCGTCGTGCCACTCGCATTTAAGACGTCCAGAGATCTGCTTGCTTGCGGTCTCCTCGATTTTGCTCAACAGCATTTGGACGGCAGTCCGGCCTGCTGTCTGCCATGGGAGGGAAATATATGCCGGTTGAGGGGTGATGACGGAGGTTTCCTGATCACTTCCAAATGTGCAGATCGAGAGCTGCCCAGGAATACGGATACCCAGCATTCCCGCTGCTTGAATGATGGGGATCGCTGAGGATGATGACAACGTCAGGATTGCGCCGGGAGCGTCTGTTGCCCTTAACATATCAAGAGCAACTTGCAAGCGATCCGACCGAGGAACCTTTTTATCCTCGATCCTGGGCTTTAGTCCAAGGCTTTCGATTGTTTCAGTATAGCCCTTCAAGGCATCGCGAATACTATAGTGGTCGTAATCGCCGGTAAAATTCAGGAATAAAATGCGGCGGTGTCCAAGAGCAGCCTGCCTTTTAATCGACTCGGATACGGCGCTACGGTAATCAAACCACACTGCATCCTTCGGCTTGCGGACATTGATGAAGATGGATGGAATCTCGTAGTGGCTGATGAAATCGAAGAGCCTCCGGGGCATATTAACTGAGTAATTCACAAGAATTCCATCGACGTCCTTCTGACGCAGGAAGCGAGGCTCGGATTCCATTAGCGAATCGTCGTCCAACTGTACAAATCTCAAGGTCTGATTTCTTTTCTGCAGTTCCGAACTGATGCCATAGAGCAGTTGATCGGACATCATCGCGCGATCCATGGCTGCGCTTTGCAGTAGAGCAATGGCGCCGCTTCGGCGCATCTGGATGAGGCGTGCTCCGGCGTTGGGACGATACTTCAGGCGCCTCGCTACCTCCCGAATTCTCTCTTGTGTTGCTTTCGCTATTTCGTTGAGCTGTCCACTTTCACTTAAAACAATTGACGCCGTGGAAATCGCGACTCCGGCCTCTTTTGCGACATCGGTAAGTTTAATGCTGGACATGCAGCAACTCTACAAGAGCGCTTGATTTGCGACAACGGTTTGTTCCAAACAATCGGCAAAAATAGCCGAGATTTGCAGCTCTAAATAGATGCTTTTTCACGTTCCCTGCGGATGTCCCTCGCGACGTGCTTTCCTGGCAGTCGCCCTGAGTTCCCATGTTGGATGGCTACTTGATATTTTCGCACACTTTTTTCACAAAAGGCGGGATTAGAATCCATGCTCCTCCAGCGATCGAAAGATGATCAAGGCCTTCCATCTCGTAAAATTCGGTGAAGGAATGCCCGAGATTTCGGAGGCTGGCTGCAAATAGCTCGTTCTCCTCCACACGGTTTTTGTATTCCAATTTCCTGTCTCCCACGAGTAACAGAATTGGCGGAATGTCCTTCGCCGCGTAAAAAATGGGTGCATATTCATCAATGATTGGTCGAAACTCCGGCTTAGTGTCGCCCCGCAATTTTTTAACGAGGAAATGAGTGCTGGCCTGTCCGCTGACCGAGATAATTCCCGCCAATTGTTTGTTGGAAACGCCGTAGGGTGTCAGCCAGCGAGGATCCATCCCGATCATACACGCCAGATAGGCTCCAGCTGAGTGACCGGCTACGAATACCTTTCTGGGGTCGCCTCCTTTTGACTTCACTTCTTTGAGCACCCACGCCGTGGCCGCGGCAGCGTCCTCCAAGAACGCTGGAAAATCAGCCTGGGGCGAGAGTCGATATGAGACAGCGACCAATGCAAATCCTCGTCCCATGAGGTTGGGAAAAGCCCGCTTACCCGCAGTCAAGCCTCCGCCATGAAACCAGATGATGGTTGGAAATCCAGGCTGGTCGGACGGATAGTAAAAATCCAGCCGACACTGCGACTGTTGATAGCTGTTCGTTTTCGCCTGAGTCTCTTCATCGTAATATGGAATATCCACTTCTTTTTGGTAACCCGTAGGCGATGACTCGGACGAACTGGCGTTCGGCACTCCAATGACGAATAGTATCAGGCTTGCCAGTAAGGCCGCCCGACAGAGCGAGAGATTTGAGATAGACATAATAGTCGGCAATGTATTCAGGTACCTAAGGAGCAGATTTCTCTTATCAAACTGCGGCGGAGCACTCCGCACTGCGGCTCTCCTCAAGAGCGGTGGTGTACAAAAGTTCCCTCCAATTCCGTGCGTAGAGTTCGATTTCCTCTCGGAATCCATTGTGATAGGGGATGCCCACTTCAAAAGTGACGGGAGCAGAAAAACTGACATCCCTAAGCGCCCTGATGACCTCCACCCAATTGATCGTTCCGATTCCGACTGGTCTATGGGAATCGAATTCACCAAAATTATCGTGAAAATGCGTTTCAGTCAGGAAGCTCCCGGCTTCGCGAACTGCTGCGGCCACATCTCCCATCATGATATGACTGTGTCCCGTATCCAGACAAATACCGAGATTTGGTCGGTCGATCTTGCGAATATGCTCGAGAATTTGCGAAGGCCTTTTTGTCAGGTGGCAAGTAGCCGTCTCAATTGTCACAGTGATATCTCGCTGTGCGGCTTGATCGCAAAACCAGCGATACAGGTCATTATTATTTTCCAGAAAAGCTTCCCGGCCTCCCAGTTGGCTCATGGCTTCCTCAAACACCGCTTCGACGCCGCTTATCCAATTCTTGGAAAATCTCGCAATGGTCTCCGATGTCAGAAAACCCGGCTGTCCCATGCCGGTAATGGAAAGATAGTGAGTTGTTACGCATTTCAGACCTAGTTCCGCAGCCGTATCCAGATCGTGCAGATGAGTGCTTTTCAAACCTTCCAAAGTGTCGCCCGGTCCTGGATATAGGTAACCGAAATGGGCGGAACGCATTTTCAACCCGGCATTATTGACCGCCTGCTTGATTGCGAGAAGATTGCCTCCATTTCGAATGTGAGAAAACAACTCATCACCAAAGTAAATATACTCAAAACCGGCTTCCACCATCATGGAAAGTCTCTCAGCAAATGTCTCTTCGCTTTGTGACTGTATCTCGCAGGATATTCCCAGGACGGAAATCTTTCCAAAAGATGAAATATCATATGGAGCATGTCCCATAAAATCAATCGGCGTAATAGCCATACATACCCCACATTTTTAGGATGGGCGTGGTGTATTTTCCTGCTTGGGAAGTCACCTCCTCAGGTTTTTTTGGCTCAACATGCCCATCGACATACAGCAGATTTGCCCGACCATTGTGAGTCACTCCGGGAGGACTTCCCGTTGTACGGTTGTAGTTAACTATCGCATTCGGTGCCTTCAGGCGGTTATCCACGTCCCCGCATAGAATTACTTGGGACGGCCGAGAAAAGCTCATTGGCCGAAGGCTTATGGGGTTTGTTGCAGATGAATTATTATTGCCCAAGAAAGAATTATACCCGTAGGACAATTTCTGGCTGTTCCACTGGTGTTCCTTATTAGCCGGACATCGCAATACAGTCGGACGCGTCACGCTGATATCTTTTGATGAATCGATATCAAGATAAGGGAACAACCGTGGATACCATTGCCCATAAGTCGTCGGATACGCGCCCGCATCGTGGACATAAAGACTGAAAGCGTTTCCAATGCGCCGCAGGTTTGATATGCATACGGCTTGATGTGACTGACTTTTTGCTTTGCCGAGAACTGGGAGAATAAGCGTTGCTAATATGGCCACTACGCTTATAGCCACCAAGAGTTCCACCAGGCTGAACCCTGCGATACTGACTCTTTGCGATGGGCTTCGTGGCATTGGGTGCACTATCTTGAGGTTCTCATACCAGCATAGTCCTGTTGCGCGAGCGGCGCCAGAAGAGAAGTGTGCCAACTCCTCCGAGGAGAAGTACTGCTGCTGAGGGTTCCGGTACTGCCTCTACCATGTAATATTCCTGCTGTAAGGCCCCCTGCGCCCCTGTAGAGCTATAATTAATAATTCCCAATCTTATCGATGTGCTCGTTGGACTTGTGGAGACGTTGGCAATGGAGATGTTTTCGCCAACGAGGGTCCAGGCTGCTCCAGTGTCGTTATCTCTACGATAGATAGTTACGTAACCTGCGGCTGACGTGAGATCCTGATGGACTTGAAACTGCCAAGTGTAGAATGTGTCCAACGCATTTGTCAGTCCGAGACTTGTGAGATCGATCGCTGTCCCTCCTGATGGACCTGAAATGAGAATCTGAGTTGTGGTAATGCCGATATTAAGACGGTCATAGCTCTCAACTCGAGTAAGCGTGAGCAGTTGGCTATTGGCTGTTGCCGTGCCTCCCGGAAAGGAGTTGACTGCGACGCGGGTCGTGACGACATAGTCGGTCAGATTTGAGTAGGTCGGACTACTCAATACCGTGCGTACTTCGGTATAGCTTCCGGTGGCCCCCGCCATGGTTAAATTCAGCAACCCGTCACTTATACTCGGAGCTGTGCCGCCGGTTCCCGTGTTTGTAGCCATTCCCGCAAAAGTCGTGGTGGTACTCCAGTCTTTAGTGTAGAATGAGCCGTCGTTCACGAGGGGCGCAGCCAAGCCAATACATGGTATGGCAAGAATTGTGGAAAGAAAAATTGCAAGTTTCATAGGAATGAAGGGCTGAGCTTTGTATTCGTGATGACCTCTGGTAATGAGATTTAGGTCAGGTGGGTGGTTGCGTTCTTATCTTATGGTTTAGGTTGCGACGGCATCGTTAAATGAAAGCCGTCGAGGTGATCATTGGAGGTGTTTCCAAACATGAGAGTGCAGCCAAGAGGAACTGCGCAGGAGTATAGCTTCAGGTGCACCAGTTTTCGGTCGCCGTGCGAAAGTGGGTAATGAAAGGCGGCACCACCCTCCGTGCGATGGAAAGAGGGAATCGCTAATTGTCGTGAATGATGATTAAGAACTCGCTGTCGGTCTAGCCACAGAGTGAGCCCGACATCCGCCGTGACAGAGAGGACTACCTCATCGGACTCAGCCGAGGGATTTTTGACTTCCAAAAAGGAGAAGAGGTTCAGCGTATTTGCCTCATGAGCATGGCTAGAAAGATCGAAACGAAGTCCGTGCGTCTCAACTATGAATTCCCGCAGTTCTCCCGGGCAGGTCCCTCCTTGCAATAGTCGCTCCTTGATGGCCGGTATATCATGCTCGATTTCATCCAGGACAAGCCATTGCGCTTTGTCAAAACGATCAGGCTTGGATGCCGGCAGAGGAGTGTAAGGGCGGTATTGTTTCGGGGAGGAATCGGCAGCCAGTCGCTCCTGCAAAGCCAGCGTTCGTGTGCATAATTCCTCAAGGGTTCTCGGCACGCCGGAAATGGCTGCGATATTTGGGCTGAGACGCAACTCTGAAGACACGCGTGCCAGCCATTCTTCCGGGATTGCTTTCGAGCCGAAGGCCAGGCCCAGCATGGCTCCGCAAGTGGCGGCCGTGCAGTCCGTATCCCGCCCGCAGTTTACGGCCAGCAGTATGGTCGGCAGGAACTCGGATTTTCCCCAGAGCAGCGCAAACACGATAAAGCCGAGATTCATCACGCAGTCCGTGAAATTGGGGTGATAAAGCCTGTTGAGAATTGTTTGCCGAGCTGCCTCCAGTTCAGTCCCCGCATCATAAAGCTCAAACACCAATGCCAATCCCCGAAACAAGCGAGAATCTTCCGGCAGTTGGAGGTGGGCAAATCGCAAGGAGTCTTCGATTTCACTGGTTGCAATGGCTTGGCTCTCTGCCACGGCAAGGAAGATCTCCGCCCAAACGCCCTCTCCCCAATGATCAACAACGGCGTCCTTCTCGGCAAAGTGTGCTGCAGCCTCGGGCTGCCCCGGAAAGAGCATGGCCCAGATTTCCGAACGAATAGCCGCTCCCATCCCGTCGTGAAACCAATTATCATATTCTCCGCTATAAGGTGCCTCGATGCCGCGACGAAGATTTCGTATCGCAATGCTATATTCGTCGCAACCGTGGCGGATTGACTCCGTCCAGAAGTCAGCCAAATGGCGCGAGGTAAGAGCGTGCCCGCATCGCTCCGCCGCCACCAACCAGACAAGCTGTAGTTCCAAATCATCATTTGGCACGTCTTGAACCGTAATGTCCTGAACTTGAATCTGAAGTGGACTGGGAACCCCCTCATATGGCATGCCGATGGCTCCGGCCAAGCATTTTCCGGACCAGCCGCCAAACGCTTTATCATACGTCAACAGACCGCCTGTAACAGAATCAAGGGTTGAAGATGTCATTGCTTAAATAAGAACTGAAACGCTTCAGTAAAGATAGTCAAGCCCGTAAAAGCAGCAAAAGGGAAATTGTGACAATGTCGCCATAATCCAATGGCCAGGCAGTGTACTCCACCGGAAGAGTCGCCCCGCGCCTCGCCGGTATTATTTCTGGAATGGCAGGAGAAACCGAGTTTGGCCGCAGCCCAGAGGTGTCGGGTGCTCACCAAAGCCAGGCGGAACGTCCAGAATAGCCTCTACTCCGACCGGAATCGTCACATCCACGAGGAGTCCATCTTCCTGTAACTCCCATCGAATGGCGACCCGCCCTTGAGGGCTGTCCAAAGCGGCTTCCGCCCAAGTCAACGTTCCTCCGGGCCGGGGACAAAAAATGACCCGGCGATATCCTGGTTGTTCGGGGTCAAGTTCCAAGCCTGCCACACTACGTACCATCCATTCCCCGACAGCACCATAGGCATAGTGATTGAAGGAATTCATCTTCGGATCTTGAAACCCTTTTTCTGGCGACCAACCGTCCCAACGTTCCCAGATGGTCGTTGCACCATTCTTGACGGGAAACAGCCATGAGGGAAAAGTTTCCTGCTCTAGCAACTGATAGGCAAGATCTAGGTGTCCGCTCGACTCCAATACCTCCAGCAGATAGGGGGTCCCAACAAAACCGGTGCCAATATGGGTGTCTCGGTTTTGAATGTTTCGCACCAACTCTCTCACCGCTGCCGGACGAAGCTCAGACGGCAACAGGCCAAAACGCAGAACCAATACATAGGCCGTCTGGGTTGTTGAGGTCAGGACTCCATCGGGACTAATAAACCTCCTGCGAAAGGCCTTGATCACCGACTCGTGACATGCCTCGAAATGCGCCGCGTCGCCGTCATTACCGAGAATCGCGGCTATACTTCGCATGATCTGAAGGTCGTAAGCCAAAAAAGCAGTGCCGATGAGATCATGAGGTGTTAATCCCGATAATTCGTCTCCCCCATCAAGCGCCAGCCAATCACCGAAACAGGTCGGTTTATCGAGCTCGGGATGGCAACGGATGAAGTCCCGACTGCACTCGTTCAGCAGACAGGTGACATACTGCTTCATCGACTCGTAGTGATCTTCGAGGATCTTCCGATCTCCATAGCACAGATAGATTGTCCAGGGGCAGATAATCGTAGCATCAGACCACGCAGGTCCGCCGTCCCTTCCTGATCCGCTCTGAAGTGGGCGGGGATCAGGAACAAAAGCAGGTACAGCGCCTTCCGGCCCCTGAGCATCGCGAATATCCCGCATCCATTTATGGAAAAATCGGCTCACATCCATATTAAAGCAGGCCGTGCGGACAAACACCTGCGCATCACCAGTCCAGCCGAGTCGCTCGTCACGCTGCGGGCAGTCGGTGGGCACCTCGAGAAAATTGCTTTTCTGCCCCCAGATGATATTGCGCTGAAGTTGATTGAGAAGTGGGTTTGAGCATGAAAAGTGTCCTATGCCCGGCATCTCAGAATGTAAAACGATGCCCTCGATCTCCAATTTATGGGAGGGCTCCAACCCGAAAATCTCAGCATATCGGAAACCGTGAAACGTAAAGCGAGGTTCCCAGGTTTCCTCTTCTCCACCTCGACAAATGTAGAAATCTGTCGCCCTCGCTTTACGGAGGTTTTCATAATAGGGTGAGCCGTCTTGGGCCAATACCTCGGCATGGCGGATCTTCAATATCACTCCCTCGCGGGCACGAACCTTGATTCGCACCCGGCCTGCAAAATTTTGCCCAAAATCGAAAATGCGACTCTCTTGATTCCTCAACTCGCTGATTGGCCTTAGCCTCTCATGAGACCTCACACTTGGTCCCAACGATAGATTCCGTTCGATACCGGGATCAGGTAAAGTCATTACCGAGTCCCAGGAAGAATCGTCGAATCCCCCATCCGACCACCCCGGCATTTCAAGGCGGGCATCGTAGCTTTCCCCCATCAGTAAATCGTTTTCAAGGATGGGCCCCTTGCGTACTTTCCAGCTCTCGTTACTTGCATACACAATCGTGGAGCCGTCAGTGAGTGTCACCACCAACTCTGCTAGAAGCGCAGGACGTTCTCCGTAATTTTGCCGGTCGCGCCATCCCACATAACCACAATACCATCCATCTCCCAGCGTGACTCCCAGGACATTTTCTCCCGTGCGAAGTTGAGCGGTCACGTCATATGAATGGTATTGCACGCGCTTGCGGTAGTCCGTCCAACCTGGAGCGAAAACATCGTCCCCGATGGCGCAACCATTAATTTCGCACTCGTAAATCCCGAGGGCCGTCAGAGAGAGTCGCGCGGAACGAATGCCTGCAGGCATCTGGAAACACCCTCGGAGATACGGGGCGGGTGACATTATCTGCGGGCCTCCGCAAAAGGGAGCCGCTATCCATTTTGCCAGGGTAAAGGGAAGAGGATTCATGAGATGGGTGGGTGGAACATCTGAAGGAACATCTTTGAGAATAAGGCGCGAGCTTCCACCTTTGGCAGGTAGAAACTATTTATTTCCTCCTCATCGGCTTTCAGCAAGGCAGCGGGCATTCGAGAAGCAAAGTGCCAACAAAGCCCCTCGCAAGCCTTCCCAGATTTTTTTACCACGTACATACGGGGATATCCTCGGTGACGAAACGTTTTTCATTTACATACTGAACCGCTTCAGAAACATCATTCAAGCGAGTTTTGCAAACATGAAATCTCCTCAGACCATCACAACCAATGGGGCCGCAGAAGCGAGTCCACAATTCAGCGTGGGATCGCTGATATATTCCCGGGCTGGTCTATTTGCGCTCTTTGGGTGGTTACTTTGGGGTGACTTTAGCTTCACACTCATGGAGACCGTCTGGGCAAGTGTGATGCCGCTTCACCTGCGCCAGTTTAACGCTTCCAACACCGTCATCTCACTTGCACTTGTGACTATTCCGCAGGTGATGAATTTGTTTTTAAACCCGCTCATCAGCACGATAAGCGATCGATTCCGCAGCCCGATCGGACGCAGGATTCCCTTCCTCCTGTTTGCGACTCCCTTCGTCTCAGGTTTCTTGATTTTAATGGGCTTCTCTCGGCAGATTGGTGAGATACTTGGCCGATGGCTGAGGGCGGATCAGTCGGACTGGATCAGCCAGGAGAGCCTAAGTATCATTGTTGTTTGCTCCCTGATCGTCGGATTCCGCTTTTTCGAGCTTTTTATCAGTACGGTCTATTTTTATCTGTTCAATGATGTGGTCCCGGAAAAGCTGATGGGACGCTTTCTCGGTCTCTTCCGCATCGTCGGGACTACGGCTGGAGCATTGTTCAATTTTTTCGTCCTATCGTATGCAGAGTCCCATACTTCTGTGATTTTTATCGGAGCCGCATTGGTTTACGGCATCTCCTTCTCGCTAATGTGCCTTAAAGTCAAGGAGGGCAGCTACGAGCCACCACCTCCCATGAAGGAAACCTCCCGCCTCGCGGCGCTGGGTTATCTTAAAGACTATTTCAAGACCTCTTTTAGCCACCGGATTTATTTTCTCATCCCCTTGGTGACTGCCCTGGCAGCAGTCGGTAACTGCATGGCCGCGTTCAATGTCTTCTTCGCAACTTCATTGGGACTCTCGCTTGATCAGTATGGGAAAATCATTGCTGTATCCGGCTTGATCGCCGCAGCCATGTCTTATCCCGTCGGGTGCTTGGTTGATCGGTTCCATCCCGTACGCGTAATGGTCATCGCTAAAATCGGTCTACTGGTGTTGGCAGGATGCTGGACCAATTTTCTGTTTTTTAATTATTCGAGCGCAACCACTTTTTGGCTATACGTCACCATCAGCGCGCTATCAGTGCCAATGCTGGCTGCCTTTAACGCCGCCGCCATCCCCCTGCTAATGCGCTGCTTCCCACGTGCGCAATATGGCCAATTCTGTTCCGCTTGGGCCATGTTTACAGCGATTTCGACCATGATCGGCAGCTTGCTTGCCGGAAGTTTTCTCGATCTGATGAAAGCCGTCTATCATGGAGCGAATTTTTTTTACCGCTATGTTCCTGTCTGGACATTTTTTTTCTATGCCGGCTCCCTGGTGGCCACCCTTCTGCTGTTCCGAGAGTGGAAAAAACTTGGAGGAGATCATTACGTGCCGCCGGGTTCCGAATGCACACAGGTTTCTGACGGCGAGTAGCTCTCCCTGCACCCCTCGGTGAGATGCAATCGATTTTTGACCAAGAGTGTTTAGTTGTGGGAATGCAGGAAGGAGTGAGGTATCCGAGGCTGGAGTGCTTTCGATGGATATTGTAGTAGCCGTCGATGTACTGGAAGATTTCGTGCCGGGCGTCGGAGGCGTTTTGAAAACAGCCGCCTTGAAGCATTTCGGATTTTAGGGTGCCGATGAAGGATTCGGTCCAGGCATTGTCGGAAGGGTTGGCGCGGCGGGACATGCTTTGGCGCATGCCAGCGTCAGCTATAACACCCATCTCGCTCGCCAGTCTGGGTCCCGCAGGCTGCCGAGTAGCGACCTCGGCATGAGAATACGGCATCTGCAATGGGATCAGTTCTCTACCGCACCGGGGATCCGCTTTTCCAGATGGTAAGTTCTCACCCACTCTGTGCTTTCCCCCGGAGCGAGGCTGATACGTACAAACTGCTCTGGTGATACGAAGCGGGGATTGACATGAAAGGTCACACGTTCAACTGGTCGCGAAACCTGTGCCCGGATTTGTTTGCCAGTGGCGAGATGCCGGATCAGCAGGGATTCTTCGCGGGCTTCATCGGGCGTAAGCGAAATGAAGGCCTCGGCACCTTTGATTTTAGGCGTCACAGGTTCGACGACTCTCACCGTGCGTCCTTCCTGCACTATGGGTGTCTTGGGAATGCGCGCCGTAAAGTCGAAGGGAAACTCGACCTCATATCCCAAGCCGCCATCAACATCGGCAAATCGGAAAAAATTGTGCGCGTAATGTTCCGTGGAAAAGGGACGCGTACCGGTGTTTTTCAGCCGGTAGAGCACACGGATTTCCGCATCATGCAGTGAAACCTCGGCCTCCAACACATAGGCGTAGCCACGCACTCCGTCGCAGGATTGACGAAAGACGGCCTTGTCCCCCTTCCAAGTTGCTTCCGTTCGGGGACGCTCCAGCACTTCATAGGGTCTAAAAAAAAGATAGGTGTCTGTACTCTTCTTGAGCACGCCCACACCCACTTTGAGAAATCCTTCACCCATCGCGGCCTCAGCAAAACCGGGGGGGCCTCCCTTCCAGTCGGAAAGATCAAACTCCATCGCCAGTCCCGCACTCTCGCTCAGGGGATTATGATCAGCCGCCGAAAACAGGTATTCCTCGTCATCCAACTCAGCACGCAAGACTGTGGCGACGGGGGAAAAGCGAATGCCTGTATAATAGCGGTTCTCCGCATTCGGATCCATGACCTCGAGGAAAAGGCGGTCATTCTTCAGCGCGTGAGTTGCTTCGTATTTCAGCTCTGCCGCCAGTCCCAGTGACACCGAGAAAAGCAGAGTGACGATCTGCGCTCCAATAAATGCACGTTGCCGACTTTTCATACCAACTCCTCCTCCGGGGGAAGAGGTCTGCCAATTTCCTCGATCCGGTAGCCAAAGCCTGGGCCCTTGATACTTCTCAAGTCGATGTATCCATTGCGCCTTGCAAAAAGGTCGGGATGAATCCGCGCCTCAAACTCCGAGGCTTGAGGATAGTATTGCGGAGCATTGCACTCCAATCCCATGATCGTCCCGGCATGGGCCGCGAGACTCGCATGAGTAATGAAGGCCAGCATCGGATTCGTCAGATCCTGCACCATGAGCGTCATGCCATGGGCCCGAGCCCAGCAAAGGGAAAGCAATGCCTCAGTCTGAGTCTTGCAGGTCTTCAGGGCGACATTATTCCAGCCCAACTGGCGGCCCAAACTGATGACCTTCCAATCATGGGCGCTCTCATCCATGAAGAGAGGTTTGCGGGCCGCAATCGCATGCACGTCCAGGCTGTGCTCCTCCAGCTCGTAGGCGAAGGGCTGCTCGACATACAGCAGCATCGCGTAGGTCAGCGGATCATCGACTCGCAGGCGATCGAGCATGTCTGTCACATACTCGACGCTCTCGGCAGTGCAGTTGTAATCAGCGCATAGCCAGCGCACACCGTGTCGGCGACCAATCGCTCCAATCTTGGCCAAGCGGTGATAATCCCAGTCGGCCTCATTACCCCGTAGCTTCACTTTGAGACAAAATAAACCATCCCGCACGATCCAATCCTCCAGCAAGACGGGATAGCCATCATGGGGATCCTCTCGCACTTCTCCAGCGTCGAGCGGATCCAAACTTCCCACGGAGTGCCACACCGGAAGCTTCGAGACCGCTGGTGCCAGATAATCCGCAGGATAACGATCCTTAAAAGATACACGACTGTCAGGAGCCGGCTCCAAGAATACGGACAAATCGCGGGGGAGCCATTCACGATCTAACACCTCATAAACGGGACAGCCCACGAGCTTTCCAAACGCATCGTAGAGCGCCAAATCGAAGGGAGACGCACAAACTAGGGCCGCCAGCCAGGGCATGCGATCCTCCTCCTGCACCGATGCGTTTCGCTTATTCCAGAGATCGGGCAGATCGGATTGCAAAAAGGCGTAACCTATCTCCAAAGGATGGCCTTGCGCTTGGGAACACATCCACTGTACCGCAATGCTACGACAGAAGTCGCTCAGGGCTTCTTCCCGCAGAGAATATGGAAGTTGCGAAGGCCAGACCCACCCCACATTCAGCGGCGTCTCCCCCCACCCTTCCGCCTCCCGCCCATGCGAATCCCGCACCGACAGGCACACACGAGCACAAACCGCCTCCGTAAAAGTCTCCGTGCCAAACTTGTACGGCACCCGAGTCCTCACGCGCAAAAAATACAGGCGACAGGCGGTGATGGTCATACTTTCGCGCCCTCCCAAAACAGGGTCTTACAGAGCAAGAAGAAGCAAATCGGGGACCGGTTTTCCCGTTCAATGAGAAAAATTTCCTGGGGGTTCATCTGATTTCCGCAAAATACTCACATATGTGAGTAATCGTAAAGAAAAGACTTATGATACTGCTAAAAGCTTTGAAGTTCATTCCCCCTCATCACTTCGCTGACACTTCTGGCGGTAAAAAGAAGAGGAAACGGGGCTACTAGTTCATGCCGCAAAAACCTCGATAGCGCAGATGAGTGCCTGGTTGACGCGTACGTGAGGAAAATGAATCGAGAGAATATCCTCATCAGTGGTGATCTCGTATTCCCGGACCAGAGCTCGATGGGCTCCTCCAGAGCTATCCCATATGTCGAGATCGCGTTCGACAGTCGTGCCATTAATCGCGATGTCGAACAGTCTCCATTGTCGGCAATCCGAGGCTCCCCCAACTCCAAACCACGGTTCGGTAAAGTGTAGGCGAAGACGAAAACGACCCGGACCGGTGGCAAAATGATAGGCGAGTTGTTCACGCCCATACCGATACTGGGCATAAATCTCAGGAATGGGAGTGCCCTCCACAGGAGTCATGGTTGTTCCAGCGCTAGCCAAATCAGCAGGAACGTCGGGGTAGGCGGCAGACCAACTCCGACTGCCATAGTCCGAGCCTTCGGTCCAGGGGCGATCTGCTTTCCATATTCTTCCAAAGGCATCCAAGTGGTCCTCTGCCGATCCACAGGAAACTCGATGCAGCACTTTCCCGAGGTCTGGAGTCACGTTCCGGTGGATTCCATTCAGCAAGCGCTCGATGGGGCCAACCATGATTCTGTCATGCGCCACCGGACGAGCGCCCTCGAATCCCACAGCGTGTAAATCCCCGCTTTGCGATATGACTTCATTCCATTTGAAGTGTCTCCCTCGCCCGGGATTCTTTTGGCGCCCCAAAGAATGCCGACCATCGAATAGCTCGACACTTTCGCAGTTGCTGTAAATGCGTACCAATTTTGCCCCCGGAGTACGCCAACGTTCCGGCCATGTATGAGAGACGATGTAAACCATCGGATCCTTGGAGGGATCAGCAAAGTTGGCTCGGAACAGGTAATAGAGGTCTGACGGTTGTCTCCATGCCGTCACGAGTCCTTTGTTATTGATGGACCCTATCGCGTGATTACCGGGTCCCTCAAAATTATCGGCACATCGGCCAGGATTGGGGAATGAATTGAAGACCCAGTGAAAGTGTCCGACGGCGCTATTGCGGGCCAGCTCTCCCAAGCGGATCTTGGTCTCCATCGCCTGACAGGCCCACGACTCAGATAAATCATTTTCATCACCCAGATATTCCCGCTCGGTGTGAACTCCGAAAGACCTCCACGCCCCGAACTCACCGACGAGAACATGGCGTGAAAGATCGTAATCGTTGAAATTTCCACCATAGGTTCCACTCCATTCCTGAGGAACATTCCAATCCGAGCCCTCGCCTCCGTTGCAGGTCGTAGCTGGACGGTCGAGGGGACTCGATGGGTCCAGATCGCGGATGAGGTCACGCAACTCGCGAGCAAAGTCTTCGGGCAGCATGGACTCATTTTGAAGCCCCCACATGATCACACTGGGGTGGTTTCTGCGTTCACGCACCCACTCAGCGACCAATTGACGGTAATTGGACCGGAAGCGGTCGTTATCAAACCAGATATGCGAACCCATTTGCGTCCAGCAAACGATCCCTGAACGATCCCAGTGGTCGTAATATCGGAGATTATGCGGATGGTGGGCGTCGCGGAATGCATTGAAGCCAGCTGACTTCATCATGGCTACCTCTGCGGCAATCTGCTCATCCGTGAAGGCGTGGTCGCAGCCGAGCAGGGTTTCATACTCGCAGGTTCCCATAAGAAATATCGCCTCGCCGTTGAGGCGAAGGATCTGCTCTTGACCCGTATCGCTAGAGGGAACGGTACGAATCTCCGGATCCGGAGCAGATTCCTTCACGAGGTTCAGGTCTTTTTCCGTCGCTCGAATACCGAACACAACGACGTTTCGTTGCCAGAGATCTCCTGATGAACTTTGCAGTTCGATAACCAATCTGTGCACTCTCGGCTGCTCCAAACTCCAAAGTGCCGGATGGTGAATCGGCGGAACTTCCCAGACATGACTGAAGCTCTCCTGCGCGTTCAACTCGACACGATGCTGATGAAAGAAAACGGTGCCATCACCGCTCTGAATTTCGCAAAACAGTTTGCACGGAACAGTCTGATGCGCGTCGAAACGTAGCTCGATCCTCAGCTGTGCCAAGTCCGGCAGACTTGCCGGATCGAGTTGCACATGAATCCCATTGGGGTGTAGGGGCGAGGAGTCGTTGCGAAAAAGGACTTCACTCAGCAAGTTATCTTCCGCGAAAGACGGCTCTCTCCAAATCGGTAAGCTTGGCTTTTCCTTAAGGTCCGTAGATTCCTCAATACGCGGCCAACTTAACCAGCGCATCCCAAAGGTGGTTTCCGCGACATGTGAGACCACTCCATTGATGGTTAATGTTGCGCGGGCCCGGTAAAGATGAGGATGAGAGGGACCCCATAACTTCGGTTGAGACACTGTGGGGAAGCAATCACTGTGAATACGCGTCTCTTCCGCGGCCAAGGATATCTCTTCTTTGATGGCATGGAGGAATTCTCCACTCGGATCGAAAAGCTCGACGAGAAGTTCGCCCTGCTGATCCAAGTGGGAGGGGTTGCAGATTTCCACGCGCGCTTCGACCACGGCAGCACTTTCATCCAAGCCGGGCGTCAGAATATGAAGACCGAAAGGCTGCACGCGGATGGGCCCCGTGCGCTCGATCCAGACCGGGCGAAAAATGCCAAAGGGCTGTGATCCCTCGGTATTCGGCGATCCCCAGCACCCCCCGCAGACAAACGGCAAGTCGTCGATTTTTTCCGGATGATGAGCTCGTACCGCCAGGATATTGGTCCCGGCATGGGCAGCTTTGGTAAGGTCGAGAGTAAAGGTCGTTCTGCCTCCTGCGTGCTCGCCGACATACTCGCCGTTGCAAAAGACTGTCGCATAGCTGCCTACGCCCTCAAAGAACAGATGGAGTCTTTCTTCCCTTGTCTCCGGAAGCCATTCATAGCTCGTCCGATACCAGGCTGTACCATGGAGATTTCCGTGAGAAACCGCGTGATACCCTTCATAGGTCTCCCAGTTATGCGGTGTATGCACCAGCTTCCACGCGATGTCCAGATACTCGGTCTGGGCCCAGATCGGATCATCGCCCAGACACGTTTTCCACTCGACCAAGGGAGTGCGCAGAGATCTTGGCGGGTGTGAAGAAATGGATGGCTCCCGATGAGAAAACCTGGGGAACCGGCTCGTTAATGTCTGCATTATTTTTTAACCGTGGCAACCGTAGGAAGGCTGACAATATTGCTGTAATTTATTCCGATAAAATAGGGAGCGATGGGGGCCTTTGGGTCTCGGAGTATCAGGGGTGGAATATCCGCACATCAGAGGTTCTCGAAGAAGGGGTCACACTCACCGAAGAAGCCATTCCTGCCGAAATATTGCCTTCCACCACTGTAGAAAAGGGAGCATGCAACCGAAACTGGGCATCCCACCCTGCGGGCCACGCTGGAAGCAGAAGAATCTCTTTCCCGCTGGTTTGCATGATCATGGCTTGGAGAGCGGTCATCAAAACGCCCGAGTGATCCATATCCGGCGTGTAGTCATGCCCCATTCCGCGAAAGCCTGGGAAACGGCAGTTGGAATCCGAGGAGTTTGCCACGGAAACAACCCCTTCCTGAGCCTCCTGAGCAAGGCCTGCAAAAGCTGCATGGATGGGATCCTGATACCAGCATCCGGTCTGGTGGATGTCCCTTTGGTGATAGGTCTGCCGAGCGAGATCATTGTCATAAAAGACGCCGAACAAGCGGAACGGGAACACGGCATAGAGTTCGGGGTTTTCAGAGTTGGCTCGCTGCCCGCCGCGGAGGTCTTCCGCTGGAAGAATCACGCGCTGACCATTTTTGTCTCCCACCGGGACTGGAGAGACCATCTTGAGTAACTCCGTCCAATGCGCTTTATCATTGGCCGTAGCCACTTCGCCCGGAAGGTCTAGCAGTCCACTCAAGATCCAATGCAGCCCGGCCACATCAGGCGCGGGATTCCTTACTTTCAAGTAGGTTTCCCCGGAATTATGCGGATCGAGCAAAATCCGACCATCGGCATCTCGACCATAAAACTGCAAGAGAAACGAGAATATCTGCCTAGCGGCTGGAACGAGAGACGAGGCCGCGAATGCCTCATCCTGGGTGTACCTCCAATACTCCAGAGCCATGGCGAGATACTCGAGTGAGCACGTGAAGTAATGCAGGGTATTCCTTCCCGGCATCTCGTGATCGACCTTCTTCAGCCCGCCCCATGGTGAAGTCGTCTCCATGAAGTAAGAGGCATTTTCAAAGCCATACAGCTTGGAAGCGATGGACGCATTGGCTTCCAGGATCGCGCCGTACATACGGAAAAAGGGCCGCATGAGATCGAAGTCCCCGTCGGCCAACATGGGCCAATAAATCAGCCGGGTGTTCTGGAACCAGTAGTACTCACCCCATCGGCGGAAGTCTCCATTGACCAAGACATCAAAAGGGATTTTTGCACCCTCCTTGTCCCGCACTGCGCCCTTGAGCTGGTAGTCCATGGTAAAGAGGGATCCATTGAATTTCACGGGATAGGCTCCCCGACTGGCGCAGGCATTCATGAACCGCTGGAGGATGTAGGCTTGAGTCACAGCCTCGGCATCCTTATCGCCAGAGACAAAAATCCAGCTCCGTGTCCAAAAAGCTCGCCACCACTGCACATGGGACTCCCAGGCTTCGGCGGCGGGAACCCCGCTGACCTCGCTCATCACGGATTCCATAGCACTGATCCATTCTTGCTGCCCATCAGGCACATTGGTGGAGATCACCTCGATGAGATGATGCCGAGCAGGATGAGTGCTTATGAGGCTTTGAGGGGAGGCATTGCGGAGGTCGGTTCCTCGGACAAGTGCTCCAAAACAAGCTTGAGCTGGTGATGCCTCGCTTTTTGGCTGATAATCAACCTGCTGGATCCACGAGATGCTACCCGCCTGCCCTTCAAGAATCTTATCCGGAAGCAACTTTCCTCTCCAGCGGGTGTAGCCATCTGGCGGTCGCTTGGCCAGTTCCTCCGGGGTACGCAGAGATTCGAAAGTTACGCGTAGAGGCAGAGGATCGTCACTTTCCACTTCGACTCTCAAAACGGGCTTCAGGGCATCGACCCAAACCTTTATCCGGAGTCGATGAGTGGAATTTACACCAAGGATCTCGATAGCACCTTGTTCGAGACTCAGACGCTGGGAAAATTCCGTATTGGGAAAGGCTTCCTCGCCGAATCGGATACGAAGCCGCCCGAGCTTCAGTAGACCATCACAGGCCTCGGCATCGGAGGCCCAGGCATCATCTCTGGCCAGATAAAGCAGCAGATCTCCCCCGCTTTCAACCCATACGTTGGCCGCCAGGCTTCCATTACCGATAGGCATGGAATCCATGGACCCTCGAAGGGCAGGTTGCTTCCACTCGATATCGTAGGAGGTTAATTTTGAAAGTGCCTCAGCGTCACTGAAGGATTTAGCCGCGAGAGTCTGCAGAGAAATGGCAGACAGAATCGACCATGCACCTGTGATGGCGAGTCCAAGGCTCAGCCTATGGAGGACACTCACCACGGATTGAACCGATACGGATCGTCCTGAGGTTCGAAGGGTCGGCTGTAAAGCACAGTCTGAGGCTTGAGATCCGGCTCCTGCAAGAGATGCCGCGGGACTTCACTCGGAACATTTTCCGCTTTCTCTGGAGCCGCAGAGACGACCAGATCACCGGGATCGCTGACCTGTGCCCAGAAACCGAAACTTGTTCCGCCGGAGGCCACCTTGGCTTCCAATAGATTCCAGCCCTTTTTGAGAGGTGCCGTAAAACGGAACTCTCCGGCATAGGGAGCATTACTGGGGCGAGGCTCCTTGCTATGATCGATATAAGCTTTGCCATTGACCCGGAAAACAATCCACCAGTCGGCTCCAACGGCAAATGTGGCCTCGCGTTCCTGACTGCTGTAGATATACGTCCGCGAGTATCCGACCTTGCCGCTTCCGGGTGGCGAGATCCAATCCAGGTGCAAAAATCCACTGCTTCCCTTGGGACCGTAAGTCCGCCAACCTCCCTGGGCCTTCTCCAGCGCCGGTTCCTTTACTTCTCCCTCACCGATAGTCGCCACGAGCTGATTTGCTGCGGGATCGGTATCGGGTAGGGCATTTTTCTCCACCGGCAGAGGAGTTGAGAGACCCGGGAAGGTGTTACCCTCGCCGCTTTTCTTGTCCACGAGAGCCACGTCATTCCAGCTGCGCCAAGGGCTGATGGTGATCAAGGGAGCTGTGGCCTTCGGAGTTGTCACTCGCGACGCCAGGTTTTGCTCGTTCCGAGCTCCCAGATTGGTCAGGAGCTGACGGTAGAACTTCATGACGTTGCGACGGGGAAGTTCGAAGAGACGATTCGCCTCTTCCAGAGGGGACCAATCTAGCTGGGAAAAGACCCACTGTCCCTTGCCCTCCTGACGATCCAGAACGAGTCCCTCAAGCAGAATCGTAGAACCGGAATTCCCACCCGCTGGTTCGATAAAGCGGTCCTGACTTAAAAAGGTATTCCAGTGCAGCAACGGAGTTCCAATGCCGCGAAGGATCGGAGCCTCCTGTACTTCGACTCGAGCACGCTTGACTGGTTCAGTCGAGAGCGCAAAAGGCGCACGGAATGAGGCAAGGTCCTCCTGGCTTTGCGCGAGCACAAGAACCCGCCCTCCTGCGGTGACAAATTTCTGCACCGCCACAAAGCCCGTCGCGAGTTGTGACCATCCAGCCGGACCGACCACTAAAATGTCTCGTTCCGGATCAAGGACGCCAAAGTCTTTACCGTCGATGCGACTGATCGAAAAACCCAACCTCTGCAGATAGTCCCAGCCAACATCGGAACCGAAATAACGGACGGAGCGATCCTGAGATTGAACGAATGGCTGGTCGAGAGTGCTAATCAAGTTCCGGGCCAACTGCGTAGCGGCAGGATCAGTGCCAACCCGATCTGTGAGATCCAACTGTGAGAAAACGATCCCCCCACGGCCCTCTCGCCATTCGAGAAGAGGGCTGTAGTTCAGTCCAAATTCCGCCTCTACGATAGGAGTGAAAGCGCCAGCATGCGGAGTCTCAAGAACGACAGAAGAAACAGCTCCCTGATTGCCCCAATGCGGGGGCCGAGCCAGGGCCCATTTCTTCATTCCTTCAGAAGTCAGAGGAAGCAAATCTGGCTCTCCCCTCCAGTTTGCCAAATCACTTTCCTGCAATCCTGATAGAAGGGCACTGGCTTTGTCTCGGGGAAAGGCCAACCGCGTAACGATATCCTGAACGCGAAGTCCCAGAGCCTCCAGGCTGGTAGGTTTCTGTTCCAGCACAAGCACCCGCAAGCCCCCTCTGATATCGTCCAAGGTAAAAGGTGCGCCATCAGCCAAAGATTCCCGACCGAGGACCAACACCTCCGCTCCACTAGCTTTGAGAGCATCCCTATCTTTTACTTCGATGGGTTCGACGCCCAGCGATTTCAACCACGCGGCGGATCGCTCCACGGGATCGTAAATGGCCCACTGCGATTTGAGGGCGATCTGATTCAGATCCCGGGGCCAGAAGGATAGGGCGATTGTATCCGACGATTCCTTACCAGACTCATCTCGAACAACCAGGGTCAGTTGAGCATCCGTGCGCTCCTGTACGTCGGGAGCCTGCAGTTCGATAGGCTTTTTGATGATCTCCCCTGGCTGGAGGGTCAGGGATTCCTCACCTTGCTTTATGACCTTCCCTCCACTTTCCAGCTTCCAGGACGCTTTGATGGTCTTTTCCTTAGTCCCATCCCAGATCGCAATCAGACTTTTTTCAAACTTCTCATCACCGTAAAAAATGTGGTCCTTCGCGGTGATCCGGGAGGTAGGCCCTCCCAGGAAAACCAGCAGCGGCTGCAAGGTTTCGCGATAGACATGGTAGGTCGCATTTGCCCATTCGGGTGCCGCTTTCAGCGTAGCCCGGGCTTCTTCTTCGGAGAGGTCTTCGTAGTTGAAAGAACCTTTTTTGTACCCCGGATTGATTCCGTACCCGCTACCGAAATTCCACGGCTTCCACCCGCCAGCCACTCCGAATGCTCGCCAGTATCGGTGCGTCTCTCTGGTAAAAAGTCTTTCAAACTCATCCTGAGCCGTCATTTCACCCATGCGAGCCTGCTCCAAACCGTTCAGGTTTCCATGATGCTCCGCCTTCCGGGCGGCCGACTCCGCCAAGAGATTCACATAGGCATCTGTCTCCTTGTCATAAGCACGATCCCCGAAATAAACCGCATGCCACTGGGGGTATAGTGGGACGCCAAAGGGCTTAAAATAATCACCTTCGTAAACTGGGGCTCCGTGTTCAATCGCGCCCCAAGGTCGATCCCCCTCGACCGCCCAATGTGAGGGGAATTCGATTCGCTCCTGCAAAGGCATGAAATTGAGGTATTGATTCGGATAATCCACCTCACCAACCAAGCCACAGTGGTGCGAAACAAGTCGGGTGGGATCCAGCTTCTTGATGGTCGAGTCCACCGCGCCATACCATTTGGGAATGGTGCCGGAGTCCGGATTCATCCCCACGCGCATAGGATTATCGCGGGAGGCACTGCCGGCATTCATCGACGGCATCCACATGAGGATGGAAGGGTGATTACGAAGGCGTTTGAACCATAAATCCGTTTCACGCTGATAGGCCTGCAGGGCGCGGGGATCATCCAGGCTTCCGCGGATCTTGGTCGCATTCGGGGCCGGCATGAGAAGGCCAAAACCCTCCGCATCAGCCTGCTCCAAAACGTCCGGACGGATACTCCGCATCCCGGGATCGTCCGCCTGATTAATAATCAAGGATCGGCGACCCCGCCGGTCAAACCATGAACCCGGATGAGGATGCCACTGCATGACATTGAAACCGAGCCCCTTCCAAAACAGAAGACTTGGCCAGTGAACAGAAATGGCCGGCGCGATAAAGAGATGGATGGGATGCCCATTCATCATGATGTTTCGCCCCTCCACCCAGATTTCACGAAAGCCGAAGGGAACGGAATCCGACGTGTGAATCGCTTCGCCTTTGGAATCCAGCACAGAAGCACGCAAGGCGTAGAGATATCCGTCACCAAGCTCCCACAGTCTCGGAGAGGCCCAAGGTATGCGAACGCTTTGAGTTCCACTCCCCGTAACTTCCAGAGGAACCTGGAGGGGAGAGGGCAGATCGCCACCTTTGCCGGAAGGATCGAGGACTTCGACCTTTAACTGAGCCCCCTTCACGTCTGTGTTGCGAATATCGATTTCGGCAAAAAGAGATTTTTCACGCCAGGAGGGGCGAGCAAAGATGGATTCGACTTCAGCTCGCAGAGGGCGGACTTCGAAATGAACATACCCTGTCAAACCTGCGGGGATTTCCGTGCGAATCTCATCCAGCTTGTCGACATCCTGACGGACCGAGTCCAAGAGGGCCTGTTCACGAAGCGGATCGGCTTTCATGGTTTTGGGGATGCCTTCCCACCAACGAGTCACCCAGACGCGCAGCTTGGCCTCGTGACCCGGCTTGACCAAGGAGGTCAGATCGATCCTGGCTTCGGGTCCCTCGATATAGATGGGCTCCGCATCGTTAACCCACAGCATGGCATCACAATCCACCTGATCAAATTTGAGCCATATGCGTTGTCCCTGCCAATCCGTAGGGATGGCCACAGTGCGCTCAAACCAACCGTTGTCATGGGCCTTGAGAGCTTTACCATCCGTGGCCCAGGTCGCGAGCTTACGCTCCGGCTCCTTGATGAGACGCCCAACGCCATTCGTCCAAGTAAAAGGTATTTTGACCGGTTCCCAAAGTTGGGGGTCAGGTGCAGAAGTCACCTTGTTTCCGGGTTGGAAAAGCCATTCTGATATCTTCAATCCCTTTTGAGGCGTCCACGGGGAAAGGGAGACCTTTGATGAGGCCTTCTGAACGGGAGCGGCGGTGGTGCCAAAGAAAAGATCATCCACCCAGACTTCACTCCCTTTAGTCCAATTCTCGATGTAGAGCCGGGCTTGGGTGGCACCGGCTGGTGAAGTGTTCTCAATGACAAAATCTTCAAATCCTTCGCCGACCAATCGGCGCTCGAGTTTCTCAACCACATCGGACTGACCGTGCACCTGCCAATGAATCTTCAACTTCAAGGGCAGGCCGGCGGCACCTTTGGCTTTCAGAGCCAGACGATACGGTGCTCCCGGCACAATATCCGGCACGGAAACTCGAAAGGAATCGGAGCCTTTGTCTCCGTCTGGATCGCTCAGATGGAGAGATGAGCGGCCCGTGGCGGCATGAAGACCAGACTCATCAATGCGCATGTTTTTGTGCCCGGTCCAGGCCCCATCTTCAAAGGATGCGTTACTGAGAAGATTGGGTGCAACCGAGGCCTCGGCGGACCGCAAGAGTGGCGCGGTCCCCAGCAGACCAACGATACAAAGGAGACGGGAGAAACACTTCATGACAAAATAAGAGGGGGGGATGGAACAAGGCATAGACCGTTGTCAGTTTACCGGCCCGAAATAGAGGTCATCTATCCAGACATCGGCTCCTGTGGTCCAATTTTCTACAAACAGCCTGGCATCGGTGGCAGAGACAGGAGCGTCTGTAATGATCTCAAAGAGCTCAAAATCCTCGCCCTCGAACTTACGCTCCAGTTTGCTGACCACATCGGACTCTCCAGGCACAGTCCAATGAATCTTCATCTTGCAAGGAATCCCCGCAGAGCCTTTGGCATAGAGAGCAAATCGATAAGTGCGGCCCGGCTCGATATCCTTCACTCTGGCTTGAAAGGTAGACCAATCGTCCTTTCCCGCCTGATTAAACAAGAGCATCGCAGATTGACCGGTGTGCGCATTCTTTCCAGAAGTATCAATTTCGGAACTTTTCAGAGACGGCCAGGCCCCAGCCTCAAAGGACGCGTTTTCCAATAAATTCCCGTCCTCTTCCGCCCAAGACGGAAGAGCAAGAAATAACCCGAGCGTACCGGCAAAAAGAAAAGCTCTCATAACAGTCAACACTCGATGGTGATCAGATCTTCTGCGAACGAAAGCGCCGCCCAAACAACAAAAGGCTCAATCCGAGACTAGCTAGCAGGCCGGTACAGGGCTCGGGGATGACCTCCATTTGGAGTTGGTTCCCAACGATGGAGAAGGTGCCCGACAATCCCGACCCCAAATTGCCATAGGTAAAATCCGAGGCCAGAAAAGAGGTCGAGCCTCCCCACTCGACCAAGACGAAGGTTCCAAGTACCCCAGTCCCAAGGAAGTCAAAACTGAAATTTGAGCCTGTACCCTTTTGGAAGCCGCCCGAGATCGACAGAAAATCACTGTTCCCGCTCACCGCACCCAACTCAAACTTCCATGCCTGGCCAGCCAGTCCGTTCCAAGCCACGGTGTTGTTGATCGTCAGGGTGCCCAGACTATTGCCGGGAGCCAAACTGCCATTCACGGTCACTGTGCCATTAATCACTCCAGATCCTCCCAGAGTCGCTCCTGAAGCCACGGTGACAGCCGATCCGGCATCCGTGCTGCCATTGATGATCAAGGTGCCTGCATTCACGCGGGTTGCCCCCGTATAGGTATTGCTTCCGGTGAGAATCCATTTGCCAGCTCCCTCTTTGGTAATGGAAACCGCACCCGTGGCTGAGTTGTTGTTGGTAATGGTAGCCGCCAGGGTGTTATTGGCCGTGCTGGTACCGGTCAGAATCAGGGTTCTGCGTTGATTGAGACTACCGTAGGTCAGATTTCCAGTGTTGGTGAAGGAGATCGCTCCAGTACCTGAGGCGTCCAGCGTCGCGGTCTGATCATGGCTGGAGGTATTGGAAATTTGAAACAAACGATCCGTAGTATTCCCAGTGCCGATGTAGCGCAGGGTACCGCCGTTATAGATTATCAGATTCGAAGCGGCGTTTGAGCTGGCGCCGATAGAACTGGCACTTCCTCCATCAGCGAACGTGCCCACTCCCAAAACTCCTCCCTGCACCAAGGTTGCTCCCGTATAGGTACTGGCAGAGCCCGTGAGATTCCACGTGCCTGCGCCAGTCTTGCTTACTCGGGACGAAGAGGTCACACCACTGACAACATGATCCGCCAAAAGGGACGCAAAGGAGTTTTGGTCTGTATTCGAGCCGCCCAGGGTCAGATCATGCACCACACCAGAATATCCGGTGCCGGTGGAAACAAATCCCGTATTGGTAAAATGGAGTGCTCCCGTGCCGGATGATTCGATAATGGCACCCAGACGCGGCATGGTGAAAAGTCGATCCGTACTGTCTCCGGTACCCACGTAGCGCAATGTACCCCGGCCAGTTCCATACTCGCCGAAGGTGAGGTTATCCGCCGAGTTTGATGAGGCCCCGATGGAACTGGCCACTCCGCCATTGGCCAGTTTGGTCACTTCGAGGACTCCCCGCGTCACCGTTGTCTTTCCCAGGTAATCGTTGCCGACATTCTGAAGGATCACGGTGCCAACGCCTCCACCTGAGTTGGCGTCCAAAATAGCCGCTCCGCCTGCGGTGTTGGATATTTTTCCGAGCAAGGTGATGGTTGCTCCAGCTTCCATGGCCCGTACTCTAAAGGTACCTGCGTAAGCACCCAGGGCTATATCGCTCGAATATGTCAGAGTTCCACCGGTTCCATCATGATAAAGCCCCACTGGCCCAGCTCCCGGATTGAAGACCAGAGCGCGGTCGGAACTTTGATTGGTTGATCCCACATAGTTCAGGATTGCGTTTCGCTGCAATGTGATGGTGCCGCTTGCGATGGTACCGGCGCTGCCCAAAGAGGATGCGCCTGCTCCCACATTACCAATGGAAGTAAACTTCAAATTGCCGCCTGCAATTACAATGGGGGCGTCGAAGGAGTTCGCGGTATTGTTTAAAGTCGCCACGAAATTTTGATGTCCTCCGAAGACCATCTGGCCCCCGCCTGTAGCCGTTCCGGTGATCAATCCATTTACCACGAGCTGCCCCCGCCCCGTAGTTGAGTCATTGAATGTTCGCGAAGAGGAGAAGCTGCCCAAGTCCAGCGTAACACCGCTGCCAATCGTGACAATATTGGTACCGCTCGCGTTTGGCAGATACATATCACCGCCCAGGGAAAGCGTACCACTTCCTCCTATGGACAAATTAATTCCACCGGTGGTCCACCGGAAATCCAGAGACCCAACCGAAACGTTTCCGGAGAGAGCTATGTCTGCGGTCGCACTATTGAGAGTAAAACTTCCGTTGATGCCGTCTGCCACCCAATTGGACGGTGTATTAAAATCCGTTCCACCTGTACCGCCAGTTACTCCAGCTCCCATCCACTGCGCATGGAGGGGCTGCGTAAGTGACATCATTCCTACAGCGATCAATAGCAGAGATCGACTGCAAACCAAAGGAAAGGGGGGAGGGGTAGTTTTCATGCTCCTAAAAGCTAGGATTCCCCCACCAATTTTCTCAACAGCTCTTTATTCTATACCGATAAAATTAAAGAATTCTCCACAAACCTATCTTCTCTTTTTTAGGCGAGAGCTGCGCAGAGTTCGGCCTTCCGTCCAAGTGCCTTTGATCAGAAGCAGCCGGGGCAAGCGGGGAAAGCCACGCTCGTTGCTCTGAATCTGGTGGATCAACAAATCCGCGGCCGCCGCTCCGACCTCTTCGTGATTTTCATCAACACCACAGAAAGAAGAATTTCTCGGACGATTCACACAGACCAAGCTGACATCTTCCGGCACGCGCACGCCCATTTCCTCAAGCCAGGAGATCTCATGACCTGTCAGGCAAACAATGACTTCTGGAGAATGCTTATGAAACCAACGCGAAAATTTGGCAAAACTTTTTGGTTCGTGCTCGGCGACGAGCAAGGGAATGCGTTGTTTGCCAGGAAACTTCCATTGCCAATGGAGAAAACCCAGCAGCCAATTGGCATCGACACCCTCGACGGCTCCGGGAGGCAGGCACAGACCGATGCGCTCAAAGCCGCGTTTGACCAACTCTCGGAAGGCCAGCTCCATGTTATGGCGATGATGGGCCGCCGCCCGATGCACGGGAAGATCCGGCCAACTATACGCCACTCCGGCATAGGCATAATTTTCCCAGCGCAATCGCATGGGTGACTTTGGCAAATTTTGTGGGGGCATCACCAGGACGCCCACGATGCCGCGTGCATACAGGACTTGGTCCAAACGTCCACCCGATCCGTAATGCTCAACAAAGAAGCACTCGACACGATAGCCGAGTTGCTCAGCTCGCTCACGAACTCCCTTTAGCTGACTGCCATACACTTCGGAAGCCAGCCATTCCTCCGCGTGCATCTTGTCGCCATCCCCGCCTGCCACGATGGCCAGGGTCCCCTGATCGCGCAAGTGGCGCCCAGACCGGATATGCATCATGAGAGAGGAAACAAGGGGATTCGGCCGATAATCCAGCTCC
>Ga0351882_1005_pt1 | contig 96157 bp, 73 predicted proteins | sample BONcelFGM3001F13_FD_206762 | JGI IMG/M metagenome (GOLD analysis project Ga0351882, IMG submission 206762) | Enriched cells from coal bed in the Powder River Basin, Montana, United States - BONCAT cells FGM rep3 HSBNCT.FGM.300.1.F13 ... | reverse complement strand
CGCCGGATTAATGTTGGAGTTTGATACACTTCCTTTTACCACCACAATAGATTTGAAATTTCCATTTTCATCAAAGATTTTTTTCGATGGAAACTGATCAGTAAATATGTCGGTTGATATTTCTGCACCAAGGCCGGGTGTTTCACCTTTGTGTCCAAAAGTTACTCCTACCACGGTATTCAGATCACCTTTCAGTGCAATATTTCCCCATACCGGGCCCCAAAGACCCATTCCGTAAAGGGGAATAATGAAAATATCCTCATTATCCTTATGGCAAACAAAAATTGGAAATACAGGTTCCTGAGCCGGTTTGCCTTGTTTGATCTGTTGTTTGGCTTTAAGTTCAGTTTTAAGATCAATAAGAAAAGCCCTGCGGTCACCTTTTTCAAAAGCACCGTTAGCGTAAACACCTAACTCCTCGCCTGCGCTGTTGATGACTATTTCCTTTACGATGTATTTTTCGTAAAGTTCTTCGGCATTGGAAGTGGTGGATTCAATGTTGGCCGACCTGAGAATGTCCTGAATCTTTTCGATTTTGACATTTCGCTCCTGTGCAGGTTGCAGCAGGATGGCAGCGGCCGAAAGTAATGCTGCTACCAAAATAACCATGATAGAAGCGTATCTGAAAATATAGCCGTTACTGTACATAAATTCTTTGTTTTTTGAATTGCATTAATTGCGGTTGTTCGTCTTTCAGGCTTTCACGGGTTTCATCCGTTTGAGCCTGCGTTTGATGTTTGCTTCAACCACATAGTGGTCAATCAGCGGTGCAAATACGTTCATCAGGAGGATGGCAAGCATCATACCTTCAGGGTAAGCCGGATTAAGCACCCTGATAAGCACTGCCATCAATCCGATAAGGAAACCATAAATAAGTTTTCCTGTATTGGTTTGTGATGCTGTAACCGGGTCGGTGGCCATATAAACTGCGCCAAATGCAAATCCACCCATCACCAGATGATAATAGAAAGGTACATCCATGAAAGCATTAGCGCCAACAATATTAAGCAAGCCGCCCATAAATACACCGCCAATTATAACAGACAGCATTATTCTGAGGCTGCCTACGCCAGTAAAAATCAGAATCAGAGCTCCGAAAAGTATGGCCAGTGTGGATGTTTCTCCGATTGATCCCGGAATCACTCCAAGAAACATATCCATAAATGAGTGAGAAAAATTTACAACACCTGCATCGATTCCTGCTGCTGCTTCGGCAAGTGGAGTAGCGCCGGAGTAAGCATCGGCTTTATCGGCAATCCATACTTTATCTCCTGAAAGTTGCGCAGGATAAGCGAAAAACAGGAAAGCACGGGCAGTAAGGGCAGGATTCAGAATATTCATTCCGGTTCCGCCAAACACTTCTTTGCCAATAACAACTGCAAAAGCTGTTGCAACTGCAACCATCCAGAGTGGAATATCAGGCGGAAGCACCAAAGGGATCAGCATACCTGAAACCAGAAAGCCTTCATTAACCTCATGTCCCCTGATCTGCGCAAAGGCAAACTCTATTCCAAGGCCGGTTACATAGGAAACAACTATAATGGGAAGTGCTTTTGCCAATCCAAACAGAAATTTGTCGAGCAAAGCCGCTGTTTCGCCTATCGAATGAAAGTGTTGATGACCAATGTTCCACATTCCGAAAAGTAAAGCCGGTATCATGGCGATAACAACAATGCTCATGGTCCGTTTCATATCTATGCTGTCGCGGATATGGCTTCCATGGGCAGTGGTTTTGTCGGGGACAAACAGGAAAGTTTCAAAGGCATCAAATGAGGAGTGAAGCTTCTCGAACTTTCCGCCCTTTTGAAACTGGGGCTTTATTTTGTCCAGTTGTTTTCTAAGCGCTTTCATTCAGTATTGTGTTGATTTTTAGTTTTTTGAATATATTTTACGATTACAGATTCCAGAGAACCGCAATTCGTTAACTCATTTCTTTTCGCATCACTTCCAATCCCATTCGGACAATGGTCTGAATTTCAGTTTTTGACGTATCGATAAATTCGCATAATGCAAGGTCTTCAGGCTCAACTTCGTAGATGCCCAGATTTTCCATCAGATCGATATCTTCGGTCATAATGGCTTTAACCAGTTGCATGGGGTAGATGTCCATTGGAAATACTTTTTCATATTGTCCGGTCATGACAAAAGCGCGCTCACCTCCATGCAGGTTGGTGTCGAGCGTGTATTCCTTTCCAGGCATAAGCCATGAAAAGAATGTTCGTGAAAAACTGAATTTTCCGATTCCCGGCAATGCCCAACCCAGAAATTCGTGATAATCTCCTTCCGGAATCACGCTTACAATATTGTCGTAGAAACTGGTGAAGCTATCGTGGCGGATTTTGGTACCTGTCAGCACATTTCCTGAAATATACCTTGGGTTGCCAGGCTTGATGTTGTTTTTAATCATCGGGGCGATTTCGGCGCACCTGAAGGTTTTGTAATATTGTGGTTGATTAACCTCAGATCCGGCAAGCGCAATAATTATCGAGGCATCGTAAACCCCTTTCAGGAAAAGATTTCCAATTGTGATTACATCCTGTACCCCTGCAAACCAAACAGTTTCACCTTTATTTATAGGGTCAATGTGATGGATTTGAATGCCAACATTACCAATAGGGTGGGGGCCTTTAAAGGTTGTAATTTCAGTATTTGTGCTGTTGAGAAATTCAGGTGCTTTTGTATTTTCGCCAATATTCAGGTGAATTTTTCCATCGGTGAGTTTCGCCAGCGCATTTATGCCTGTTTGAAAAGCCTCGCCTTGTCCTTTTACCATGAAATCAAAATCAGGGGCAAGGGGTGCAGTATCGAAAGCCGAAATATAAATTGCTTTTGGTGTTTGCAAAGGATTGGCAATCACTGCGTAGGGCCTCTGGCGAATCAGGGACCATAATCCACTGGCCATCAATTTTTCAATAATAATTTCTTTTGAGAGCGATTTTGGCTCTGCTGCGCCGAAGTCAACATAGGTGTTGTTCTCATCGGCCTCAATCCTTATCTCAAGTAAAAGTCGCTTATCGCCACGCTTGATTTCGGCAATGGTACCGCTAACCGGAGAGGTAAATGTGATGTTGTCGCGGTATTTGTCAAGAAATACCGGAGAGCCAGCCTCAACTTTATCTCCTTCTTTTACAAGCATTCGGGGAAACACTCCGATGAAGTCTGTAGGTTTTATTGCAAAGATGCGTGGCGATACTACCTTGAGGTTCTTCTCAGCAGCACCCTTTAACCTGATGTTCAGACCTTTGGTTAATTTAATGGTTTTCGGCATAGTAGTTGATGTTTCAAACAGTCGCATTTTTTAACGCGGCAAAGATATTGATAAACTCAAATATTTAGTTTTGTGCATGAAAAATAATTGCACATTCTTTTTTTTAAGCTAACAAAGCTACTGAAATTATCTTTCTTTGCAATATTGATGCAGTATTTTTGTTACTTTAAAACTTAAAAAGACCGATCAATCAGATTATAACTTTTATTGTTAATTTATTAACAATAAATAATCAATTCTACAAACATGAAGATGACAGGCATTGTTCAAACCCCGGCCCGAATAATTTTAGCTTTTGCACTATGTTTTTCGTTTTATGGGCTTCAGGCTCAGGAGTCTGGTTCAAAACAAAAAAAGCGAGGCGCAGGAAATGATGTTTCAAAAAACGAAAAGTCTCAGGCCGATGCCTATTTTAAGGATGATTTTCTTCGTTATGAAGATTTCGTTTATCGCGAATCTATTCGCACTGTGCTCATGCACAGGGAAGGATGGGAATTGACTCCACCCATTATTTTGTATAAGTCTGATGAACGGCTTTTTCTTTCTTTCGATGATCTGGATGGCGATTATAAGGTGTGGCAATATACTGTGGTGCATTGCGATGCAGCATGGAATCCAACCGATCTATGGCAAAACGAATATCTTGAGGGCTTTACCGATGATTATATCAGGGACTACCGGTTTTCATTCAACACCATTCAGCCTTTTACACATTACCGGATTACCATTCCCAATGAATCACTAAAATTTACCTTGCCCGGAAATTATCTGCTGAAAATCTATCCCGAAGGTGAGCCCGATAAACCCGCGATAACGCGCCGTTTTATGGTGGTTGACCCTAAGGTTACTGTCAGAGCAAGGGTAAAACGTGCAGGAAATCCTGAACAGTATTATTCACATCACGAAATTCCGTTCTCCATTTTTAATCCTGCTTATCCAATTTCTGAACCTAACCGCGACCTGAAAGTAGTGATCATTCAAAATACCCGATGGGATAATGCCATATGGGGTCTTAAACCTTTTATGCTTCGCAACGAGGAACTTGATTATCAATACACCGATGGTTCCAACACATTTGAAGCGGGTAATGAATTCCGATATTTCGATATCAAAAGCCTGAGATATAACTCTGAGCGTGTGCGGTTTATTGAAAACCGCAACGATGGCTACCATGTCGGCTTATTGCCGGATGGAATACGAACTACTAAGGTTTACGTTACCTACTCTGACCTTAACGGACAAATGTTCATTAAAACAGAAGATGCGAGAGATTCATCAACCGAAGGCGAGTATGTATGGGTTGATTTCTTTGTGCCCCTCGAAACTCCGTTTACTGATGGTTCAGTTTATATTATGGGGGCACTGACCGGATGGCAGTTCAGGGCATCAGGAGGAAACGCAGGCGAAGAACCTTTTGGAAGAATGAAGTATAATTTTGCCCGTCAGGGATATGAAGCGCGACTTTACCTCAAACAAGGTTATTACAATTATCTGTATGCTTTTTTGCCGAATGGCGAAACCAAAGCAGAACTTAAACGGCTTGAAGGCAGTTTGCACGAAACCCGCAATAGTTACACTATATTGGTTTATCACCGTGAGCCCGGCACACGTTTCGACAGATTGATAGCGGCAGAGGTGGTTGAGAATTAAAAACCCTTTTCGAAACAAGATGTAGATACCGTATTAACGGTATCATTATTTTATAAGCTGAAAAGTTCAGACCAAGACCTGATTACATTGTTTTTTCTCGTAAGTTTGACCTCCTAAAACTCAATACCCATTAACTGATGGAGAATTTTATTGTATCGGCCCGAAAGTACCGCCCGGCTTCATTTGCAACGGTGGTGGGACAATCGTCTATAACCAATACCCTTAAGAATGCAATTCGCAATCAGCAGATAGCTCAGGCATTTTTATTTACCGGACCGCGCGGCGTAGGTAAGACAACCTGTGCCAGAATTATGGCCAAAACCATCAATTGCCAGAATCTGAGTGCTGATGGAGAAGCCTGTAATACCTGCGAATCGTGTATTTCGTTTGGTCACTCTTCATCCTTTAATATTTATGAGCTCGACGCTGCCTCAAACAATTCGGTAGAGGATATCCGCAATCTTGTGGATCAGGTGCGTATTCCGCCTCAAACGGGCAAATACAAAGTGTATATCATCGATGAGGTGCACATGCTTTCAACAGCAGCTTTTAATGCATTTCTGAAAACACTGGAAGAGCCGCCCGCCTACGCTAAATTTATTCTCGCAACCACCGAAAAACATAAGATTCTCCCAACCATACTTTCACGTTGTCAGATTTTTGATTTCCGACGCATAAGTGTTGAAGATATTGCACATCACCTTGCCTATGTTGCAGAAAGTGAGCATGTAGAAGCAGAAATGGACGCGCTGCATGTTATTGCACAAAAAGCCGATGGCGGTTTGCGCGATGCTCTTTCGATGTTTGACCAGCTGGTGAGTTATGCCGGCAATAAGCTGACATACAAGCAGGTAATTGAAAACCTGAATGTTCTTGATCACGATTACTATTTCAGAATAACCGATTATATTCTTCAGGGAAATATCAGCCAGACACTGCTTACCGTGAATGAAATAATCGACAATGGTTTTGATGGCCAGCATTTTATCACAGGCCTGGGTCAGCACTTCAGGAATCTGCTTGTCAGTCAGGATAAAGAAACCATTCAGTTGCTTGAAACCAGTATAAATATCCGGAATCTGTATCTTCAGCAATCATCGGCCTGTAATGGTGCGTTTTTGCTCAAGGCGCTTGAAATAAACAATCAATGCGATCTGAACTACAAAATAAGCAACAATAAGCGGCTTCATGTTGAAATTGCCATGATGCAATTGTGCCGTCTGGCCACACCCGACGGTCCTCAGCCGGCTGTGATTGCTCCAAGACCTGCTGCCCAGCAACCACCTGTCAAGACAATAACTCCTTCGCAGGTTGTTTCGCCAGCGCCCGAGCCTTCGCCTGAAACAACTGTTAAACCGCAAGAACCAACAATTGGCATCGCAGCTGAACCGGTTCAGGGTTACCCTGTAACTCAGCAGCCGGCTCCTTCTGTTATTGCAATTGATTTGAAGGATTCTCAACAATTGGCTTCGCCGCAAGCTCCAACAGAGGTAATTAAGCCTCAACCTGCAACTCCTCCACCGACTCAGGCTGCAAGGCCATCTTATTCCGGCATCAATATAGGTGGACTGATGAAACCCGGCAGCGAAACAGCTGCAGGCACTGAAAGCAAAGATTCGTCAGAAGAGGAAGAAGTATTGCCTTCGGATCGTGAGACCTTCACACAGGCTGATCTGGAAAGGATTTGGGAGCCCATGGCTTCAAGTGTTTCAAAGGATCTGGCCAATCTTTACCATTCTTTAATCTGCCGCACACCGGTTCTGGCTGATGATTTTAAAATAGTGGTAACCGTTGATAATAAAATTCAGGATGCAGATATTTTTGCCAAAAGGCCGGAAATACTTGGTTATCTGAGAAAGGAGCTCAAAAACTGGGGAATAACGCTTGAAACAATAATCTCCGATCGTCCGGTTGAATCGCGCAAGCCATACACCGACCAGGATAAATTTGATGTGATGGCAGCGCAGAATCCGGCTGTAAAGACATTGAAAAGCCAGTTGAATCTGGATATTGAGATGTAAACCGGCCATTGGTATTACTAAAGATATTTCTCTGCATTTTATCAGGTATTACACCGGAGTGAAACTATAATCCTGATATTATTTCAGGATTTTTTATGGTAAATAATTTTTGATATTTTTGTTGTTTAAGCCATTGTCCTGAATTCAGAGGCTTCATCAACAAAATTCATATGAAAATAATTATCAGTGGTTATTTCGATGCCGGCTACTCCATAGGCATTGATGATTACCCTTTTGAAAAAGAAGGTGCATTATCTGCACTTAATCAGGGAAATGATTTCCTTGCTTCCTTTAACAAGCCCAAAGAAATGTATGCTTTCGCCGATGAAGAATCAGGCGGAGCATTTCATGTTGATGATGCAGAAGGACACATCGGGTTGAGTGTGCCGGTTGGAACCGGGCTGAAAATTGATTTATCGGGAAGTAGTATGTTGCAGTTTCTTCATGCCGAAGCGCTTGAAGCTGCTTCCGACAAGCGTTTTATGGGATCCTATTATTCTGATCCTCCGAAAAATATTGTTGGTGTTCTCACAGATTTTCAGCAAAAGATTGGTTTCTCCAAAGCATCCGTAAATTTGTACGGGCTGGGAATTGGCTATATTTATATTGAGTCCGCTGAACTTAATGAAAAACTTGCGCCTTACGCTTTATGGATTTACCGTTGTTATGAGTATGCAACCTATGGAACATACAGCAGCGGGAAATTCAGGGATGCTTTCAGAAAAATGGTTTCTGACACTTACACCATCTTCAGCAACAAAGACGGGTACGAAGCACTCACCCGCAGGAAGATTCCCTGTGATTACTTCCCGGGCTACCAGTTGATATTGATGTGTAACAATCAGCACGACGCCTTACTTGCTTCGCGGATATTAGAAAATTATGATGAATTGACTCCTTTGCAGATGGACGATGGAAAAATAAGTCTGGGTTGGGCAGCAGCAATAGTAGAGCCTTCCAATGTTGATTATGTTTCCAGAATCCTCTTTTTATTGAAGATGGCTCAGATTTATTACGGAATCTGCGATGGGTTTGAGCGGTTATTTTCTCATCACATTTCAAACTCGGTCAGAGAAAATCTTTCCGGAGAAAAATCAATTTATGATGCAGTTTCACTGAACCGCCTTCGCACGATTGCGCATACGGTGGCTGAGTTTACACGTTTCAGTGCACTGACTCAGAATATTTCAGATCAGAAATTATTGAACGCTTTTGATCAGATGGGCGGACTTTCGCAGAAAATCGAACACATGGCTTCGGCATGCGAAATTTTTACCAACATTCAGAATGAAGTGCTTGAACAAAAACAAGCCCGACGCGACAAGCGGCTGAATGTTTATGCCATGGCGCTTACCGCGCTGACCATAGTAAGTGTGCTAGCCGATATGCTGAGCATCAACGCAGCGCTTGAAATGAGCGGCTGGATCATGCTTCTGAAGCTGGGCGCAATACTCGGTCTTATTATCCTGGTGATTTATCTGACTTTTGAGGGCCGTTTCCTGCGATGGAAAAAGAAAAGAAACTGAAATAAATTTTCAGTTCCTAAAACATCATTTTTTTGGTTCTGAAAATCAAATTCATCCCGGATATCAGAACGTCGGGAGTTTAAATATAATGTTCGAAAAAATTATCATCAGCACCAGCGCCAGCGGATAAACTGCGGCGTAAGAAACCTGTGCAATTCCACTATCTGATTGTGTGTTAATGGCTGCCAGTCCCGGCGTGCTGGTCATTCCACCTGTCATTACTCCCATAAGAGTCAGGAAGTTCATTTTGAGAAAATACCGGCCAACGATCAGGGCAATTATAAGCGGTATAATGGTGATGGCTGCACCGGCGGCAATTAGTCCGGCGCCGTAATTAATGAATGTTTCTTCGATGTGTCCGCCAGCTTCGCAACCAACAGTTGCCAGAAACATCAGCAGTCCAAGCTCCCTGAAAAGCTGGTTGGCATTGCTTGACATTGACCAGATAATGGGACCCGTTTTGCCGATACCGCTGAGCACAAGCGCTGCTGCCAGAACTCCGCCGGTTATACCCAGACTGAAATCGAACAATCCGAATACCGGAATTTTTATCATCCCGACAAGGATTCCGATCACAATGCCAAGGGTAATGGGCAGGAAATCAGTTTCTGAAAGTCGTTTGTCATCATTTCCTAAAAGCCTGACCACCTGTTTCATGCTTTCGCGGCTGGTTGCCACCATAAGCCGGTCGCCAAATCGCAGCATGGTGTAATGCATTGGCCTGATTTCTATGCCGCTGCGGCGGATGCGCACCACAGTTGCATCGTAGTTGGCACCGAGGTTTAGTTTCTGCAAAGGCTTATTTATGACCTGTTTGCTGGTGACAAGCACCCACTGAACATCATGCCCTTTGTCCAGTTGAAGTTCTTCTTCGGTTTGCCGGCCTACCAGCAATTTCACATTTTCCAGATCTTCGGCGGTGCCCAAGGCCCTGACTACATCGCCATGATGCAGGACGGTATCGCGGCTTGGGGTAATGGTAACGCCATCATGCTTGACCCTGGATATAACACAATTGGTGGCAGTTCTGAATTTCAGGTCAACCAAGGATTTGCCGTCGATATTCGGATTTTCGACCCTGAAATTGCCCGGAATAAATTCGGGATAACTCTGTTTTACACTCAGGTTAAATTCTTCTTCACTCTTTTTGAAGTTAATCCGCAAAATTTTCGGAATCAGGCTGACAAAAAGCACTACACCAATCACACCGAAAGGGTAGGCGATTCCATAACCGATGGAGGCCATTGGCGAATTACTGACTTCTACCGCCGCAGCAAGACCGGGTGTGCTGGTCATTGCGCCATTGAAGAGACCCACTGCGAGGGCTTTGTCAATATTCATTAAACTGCTGAGCAGCCACGTAATCAGCGCGCCACTGGAAATAATGATGCTGGCGATAATAAAAAGTTGTTTCCCGTATTGCCTGAAACTTCTGAAAAATCCCGGACCCGACTGAATGCCAATTGTAAAGATGAAAAGCAGCAGCCCGATATGTTGATATTCCGATGGCAACCTGAACCCGAAATGCCCAAGCAGCATGGCAATAAAAATTACCGCCGATATATCAAGTGAAAAGCCTCTGATTTTAGCTTTTCCTACAACAAGACCAAGACTGATAATTAAAAATAATGCCAGATAACTGACCGAGATAATGCTGTCCATTGGGGAGGGAATTGATCGGCAAAGGTAGGTAGTTTAGGGCAGTTTGTCTGTTTTGTTTATTAAAAAGACAAGGAAACGGTTTTAAGACAAGGTGACACGGAGAGATGGGGACAAGGGGAAGTATCTACGACAAGGTTTTTTTAAGACAAGGTTTTTTTACGACAAGGTGACATGGAGAGATGGGGACAAGGAGAAGTATCTACGACAAGGTAACTCGGGGAATTTTTTTCTTATCAATATTGCAGACACCTGACCTCTGACCTCTGACTTCCGACTTCCGACCTCCGATCTCTGACATCCGACCACCGACATCCGACCACCGACCTCTGACTTCCGACCTCTGACTTCCGACCACCGACCACCGACCTCCGACCTCCGACCTCTGACCTCTGACCTCCAAAATCACTTCACCACCTTCGCACTCCCCACCGTCTTATCTTTATACACCAATCGCAGCAAATACATCCCCGGCACCCAGCGTGAAGCATCGAATTGTGCAATAAGCTGCCCATGTGTAAGTTTTTGTTCGGTAATAAACCTGCCACTTAGATCATAAACCTGCAATACGCTTTGCTGTTGGTAGTTGCTTTGGTAAAGTGCGGTTTTTAAACCTTTGTTGTTGTTACGGATGGCAATAAATTCGGGCAACCGCACCTGAAATACATCGTTTACCGGGTTGGGGTAAACTTCCATTGCTGCCACATCAGGCAGGGTGGCAAGGTGGGCTGCACTTACCACAATATCGCACTCTTCCATGCCGATGGTATCGTGTGTTGCTACACCACCCGGGCAGGCGTAGTCATACACCCGTGGGGTGGGGTCATAAACATCGTCTTCGAGGGTAGAGGTTAGTTTAAACAGGTAAGTTTGATGCATGGGTCCATAAGGGTTTTCTTCTGCACTGCCGGTGGCCAGAATTTTATTATCGCGTGTTGTGTTTACACTATAGTTGCGTCCAGTATAATTATCAAGAAACCTACGCCGGTGAAGTACATTGCCGATTGTATCTATAATCATCACATCGGCACGGTATTGCCACCAGTTATTATCATACCCTTCGGTATATCCTGAAATCACGATTGTGCTGTCAACCATCCAGTCAAGAAAACCATTATCGCTAATCGTATCATTCAGTACAAAATACTCCAAATCGTCTCCGCCTACCTTTTGTTTTCTTAATGTTTTTTTATTATAGTTATATGGATACGTTTGTGTGGTAATGGTAAACCCTGAAGAATACAGGTTCCCCATATTGTCTTTTATAGTCTGGTAATCCCCGCCTCTCAAGGTGTCATTATCGTAGTGTATTGCCTGCCAGTTAATAACTCCGCCATCATGAGCAATATGCAGTTTTAAAGGCTTTAAACTCACATAAGCAGATTGTCCATCATCATAATAACCATAGCCGGTTACTATGACTGAACCATCATCCAGCGCAACTAGATCGAAAGGTATATTATCAACAATAGTATCGCAGTCGTAGGTAAAAAGCCATTGTATCTGCCCATTAAAATCCATTTTTACCACACCTATGTCGTTAGTGGTTACATTTAAGTTATAGTACAGGCCGATAAATCCATCATTGGTCTCGACCACATCTGTTCCGGAATTATCAGTTCCCGGTAAGCTAATGAGTGAACACCAATCTATCTGTCCACATTTGTTCAGCTTAATAAAAACCGGATCATCATAAAAACCAAATGGATCTTGTTCAAAAAATCGTGTTGACATCGCGACAACTACCCCGGAGTCGCTGGTAGGCTCCATGTTGTCTGTCAAGGATAGATACTGCTCAGGTCGTCCTATTAACCTTTCCCACAGTACATTGCCATTGATGTCGGTTTTAATCAACCAACCGGATCTTCTGATGCCATTTCCAAGATTTTCTGAAAGTAGAATAATCCCATTGTCATAGGTTTCATAAGCCACTTTGCCTGTTGAGTATTCACCCGGGGCAATGAATATTTTGGGCCATGTTTGCGAAATTGCTATATAAGGGAATAAAAGAATCAAAGAAAAAAACAGTAGTATCTTGATTTTCATGAATATCAGTTTTAAAACAACCTGCAGGCTAAAATCTGCCTGCAGGATTGCTGGTTTAAGGAAAGTTATTTGACAACCAGTTTGGTTTCCGTAATCATATTTTTTTTTGTATAGTTTTTTAAATCAGCATGATAAGCGGCATTTGGTTTTGCTAAATAAGTAATTTATTTTGTGTTGAACATTAAATTGTGAATTATTTTGCGAATTTAGAATTGATATAAATAAGGTGCTTGCTGGATTACTTATGCTGTTAATAATATAAGATGCCGGGCGAAGTATTGGCTGCGCCCGGCTCTTATATGAAATATGAAAGCTTTACTTAATTCTCAAACACCAATTTATCCCCCACAGCATCCAGCAAAATGGAGGCATCTCTGTTTATTTCGCCACTCAGTATCTTTTTCGAAAGTTCATTCAGCACCATTCTTTGTATCACCCTTTTTACCGGCCGGGCACCATATTGCGGATCGAAACCCCGAATTGCGATGAATTTAATTGCATTATCGGTAAATGTAAGGTTAATGCTGCTTTTGTCGAGCATTTTCACCAGATCATTCAGTTGCAGCCTTACCACTTCTGAAATTTCATCTTCCGACAAAGGTTTGAACATGATCAGTTCATCAATGCGGTTGAGAAATTCCGGACGTATCCTCTTGCGCAAAAGATTCATGACTTCGGTTCTTGTTTGTTCAAAAACCTCTTCACGATTCTGATTAAGGTTACCCTCCATTCTTTCGCTGATGATTTGCGAACCCAGATTGGATGTCATAATGATAATGGTATTCCTGAAATCGGCTGTACGGCCTTTGTTGTCGGTTAACCTGCCATCGTCGAGCACCTGAAGTAGAATGTTGAACACATCGGGATGGGCTTTCTCAATTTCGTCGAGCAGCACCACTGAATAAGGTTTTCGCCTTATTTTTTCAGTGAGTTGTCCGCCTTCATCGTAGCCAACATATCCCGGAGGCGCGCCGATCAGTCGCGAAACGGTGTGACGCTCCTGATATTCTGACATATCTATCCGAACCATTGCATTTTCATCGTTGAATAGCAGTTCAGCCAGCGCTTTGGCAAGTTCAGTTTTACCAACTCCGGTAGTTCCCAAAAAGATAAACGATCCTATGGGTCTGCGTGTATCCTGCAAACCGGCCCGGCTGCGGCGGATGGCATCCGAAATGGCTTCTATGGCTTCATTCTGACCCACCACGCGTTTATGCAATTCATCTTCCAAATGAAGCAATTTTTCTCTTTCGCTCTGTAACATCCGGCTGACCGGAATTCCTGTCCATCGTGAAACGATTTCTGCAATTTCTTCCGAGCCAACTTCTTCCTTGATCAGGATTGATCCGGTTTGCATTTCAGAAAGTTTAAGTTTCAGTGATTCAAGGTTTTGCTCTGAGTTTTTTATCAAGCCGTATCTGATTTCAGCAACCCTGCCATAATCGCCGTCGCGCTCAGCTTTTTCCGCTTCAAAGCGATATTGTTCAATTTCTTTTTTGCTTTTCTGAATGCCGTCCACCACTTCTTTTTCAGCTTTCCAGCGGGCCGCAATGGTGTTGCGATCTTCGGTGAGGTTGGCCAGCTCGGCGCTGATGGTTTTCAGGCGTTGATTATCGCCTTCACGTTTGATGGCTTCTTTTTCTATTTCGAGTTGCTTGATGCGGCGTTCCACTTCGTCAAGCTCTTCAGGAATGGAATTGATCTGCAATCGCAGCCGGGCAGCAGCTTCATCAATCAGGTCGATAGCCTTATCGGGAAGGAAACGATCGCTGATGTATCGCTGCGAAAGTTCAACAGCGCTGATAATGGCTTCGTCCTTGATCCGCACCTGATGATGGGTTTCATACCTTTCCTTCAATCCACGAAGAATGGAAATTGCACTCATTGTGTCGGGTTCGTCAATCGTAACAATCTGAAACCTGCGCTCCAGGGCTTTGTCTTTTTCGAAGTATTTCTGATATTCTTTCAGGGTGGTTGCACCAATGGCACGCAGCTCACCACGGGCAAGGGCAGGTTTCAGGATATTGGCAGCATCCATAGCACCTTCGCCACCACCGGCGCCCACAAGCGTGTGAATTTCATCAATAAAAAGCACCACTTCACCGTCTGCTTCAATGACTTCGCGAACCACACTTTTTAAGCGTTCCTCAAATTCGCCTTTGTATTTTGCGCCCGCGATAAGCGAACCCATATCAAGCGAAAAAATCTGTTTTGATTTCAGGTTTTCCGGAACATCGCCGTTGATAATCCGGTGAGCAAGACCTTCGGCAATTGCAGTTTTTCCAACTCCGGGTTCACCGATAAGAATGGGATTGTTTTTGGTTCGGCGTGTAAGAATCTGAAGAACCCGCCTGATTTCTTCGTCCCGGCCAATCACCGGATCGAGTTTTCCACTTCGGGCCAGGTCGTTCAGATTGCGCGCATATCGGTTAAGTGCATTAAAAGAATCTTCAGCAGAAGCTGAATTTACTTTTGACCCTTTGCGAAGATCAAGAATCGCGGCCTTCAGGTCTTTCTGGTTTAATCCCGCATGTTTCAGCATATCCGACACCTGGTCACCCACCGACAACAAGCCCAGAAACAGATGTTCCACAGATACATACTCATCGCCCATTTCACGGGCAAAATCGGTAGCTTTCTGCAAGACTTTGCCTGCATTGTTGCTATAATATTGTTCGCCACCACTGACTTTTGGGAAGCTTTTTAAGATTGCATCCAGGGTTTTTGAGATTGCCGGAATATTAATTCCTGACTTTCCCATAAGAAATGGCAAAACATGGTCGTCGGAAACAATGAGACCTTTCAACAGGTGAGCCGGTTCAACTGCCTGATGGCCAAGTTCATTTGCAAGTTCCTGAGCAGTCTGCACTGCCTGTTGCGATTTTATGGTGAAGTTGCTTAAATTCATGATTTCAGGTTCTTTTTCAGATTTTATGTGTTGAATCACAGTCATCAAAACACCTGCCAATTGCTTTATTAACGCAATGTATGTCAAAAAGGCAGATATATTTATTTTATTGCGACAAAATGACCTTATACTTTTTATCTCAATAATAAAACAAATAACCGCAAAGCCTGTTACCTTTGTACTTTCCGAAAAGACAAACAGTAAACACAACAAATTATGGCAAACAGACTAATGGATCCCATCGGAAGATTGATGGGATTGAGGTATAAATCGCATCCATGGCATGGTGTGGATATAGGAATTGACGCACCTGATGTTCTCACCTGTTTTGTGGAGATGGTGACAACCGATACCGTTAAGTATGAGGTAGATAAGGTTTCAGGCTACCTGAAGATTGACCGTCCGCAGAAGTACTCCAATGTTTTGCCGGCATTGTATGGGTTTATTCCCCAGACTTTGTGTTCTAAGAAAATCGGAGAGTTTGCTTCCAAAAAAACCGGTCGTGAAGACATTGTTGGTGATGGCGATCCATTGGATATCTGCATACTGGCCGAAAAGAGCATCACTCATGGTGACATTCTGGTTAAGGCGATTCCCATTGGTGGTTTCAGGATGCTGGATGGCAATCAGGCCGATGATAAGATCATTGCTGTATTGAAAAATGATGCTGTTTATGGTGAATATACCGACATTGAGCAATTGCCAAAATTGATTGTGAACAGGCTTAAGCATTACTTTCTGACATACAAGGATTTGCCCGGCGAGCCCCGCGATTGCGAGATTACGCATTCATACGATGCCAAAGAAGCGCGTGAAATTATCGAAGCCGCCATTGAAGATTATCGCCAGAAGTTTGAGAATCTTGACACTATGCTTTCGGAAGTATAATCAGGCTTACATCTGATTTACCCCATTTGATAATATTTTAAAGAAATTAAGCCCGGTTATTGCCGGGCTTTTTACCTTTGCAGCGTAAAACTGAAATCATGACACCCAAAAGCCAGAAGCACACCCTTGTGCTGGGCGCAAGCCTTAATCCATCGCGTTTTTCAAATATCTGTATCCATGAACTTGTTGATAATGATTTTCCGGTTACAGCGGTTGGTCTGCGCGAAGGAGAAGTAGCTGGTGTTCAGATTCTGAAAGGAATGCCTCAGATTGAAGGAATTCACACCGTTACCCTTTATCTGGGACCACAAAATCAGCCTCAGTTTTATGAATATATACTCAGCCTTAAACCTGTGAGGTTGATTTTTAATCCCGGTACAGGAAATGATGAATTGGCTTCATTGGCTGAGAAACAAGGAATTAAGGTTGAAAACAAGTGCACACTTCTGATGATTTCTGGGGGGTATTTTTAACTGTTGGTGCAATCTGTCAACATCGTTTCTTAAATCGATGAGCATCGTTTCTTAAATCGATAAGCATCGTTTCCCTAATCGATAAGCATCGTTTTTGACAACGATAAGGATGTTTTTTGAAGTGTGTGTAATATTGCTTTTTAATTGTCTGAATAACAGGTATTAAACTTTCTTAAAAAAGGCTGGAAAACCATTCTTAAAAATTATAATTTATCAATAATCCAATTGTTTTCTTCAGAAACAAGATTGACCTTTTTTATGCAGTAACAGTCTGAAGGGTATATAAGCTGGGATCAATACAAAATAAGTGCATACCCGACCAAAAATATACTATCATTTCGGTGACGTGCAAGCCACTTCTTCCAGAGCAAAGCAAAACAATACGCCTTGTATTGAAAAGTAAAAATAGCTTAAGATTATTCTTTTTCTTCACACCAAATCATGGTTTTTTGCGTTATCAGGCTGGCGAAATGAATATTTAAGTAATTTAGCCTATTATTTTGAGGTAACCACATTGCCTGATCTGCGGACACTGAACATTATGATAAAACGAAATTCTCCATCCTGCATTAAAGTCCTGATTCTGTTTTCTTTGCTGTTTTCATTTACCCTCCCGGGTTATGCTCAGGATAATGAAACCCGCGTTGATGGTGCTACGCTGTGCCCTGGTTCTCAATTTGTTGTGCCGGTTCTGGTGAGTGATCTGCAAAACATAGATTCTCTGTCACTTACGTTAAAAGTTCCGCAGCAAACCTTGACTTATCTGAGTTTCAGACAGGTAAATCCAGCTTTCGCAACCAATTCTTTTGTAGTGACCAATCAAGGCAATCAAGTCAGGTTATCCTGGAAATCTACGGAAGCAGTTACCATTTTCAACAATAAACTCCTCGATCTGGTTTTCAGGGTTAAAGATTCACCATTGCCCGGAATCCTTGAATGGGACGAAACCGCAAGTCATTACTTCTCCGGTGGGTTCGAGGTTCCGTCAACTTACGTGAACGCTCAGGTAAATTTATTTCCCTCCTTATTTGTTGAGATTGAAGAAATTGATGCCACTTGCCCGGGAGAATGTAATGCCAATATTGCTGCATTTGTTACCGGAGGACTGAAACCTTACCAATATTTATGGAATGCCGAACAAAGCCCTTTCGACAGCATTTTGACAGGAGCTTGCGGCGTTATCAATAATCTTTTGATTACCGATGCAAATGGCTGTCAGCTGGATACCAATTTTTTGGTTTCAGTATTGCAGTCGGCCAAAGTTGAACTTGAATTTGAGCCTGATACCGTTTATATACAAAACCCGGTTGTTAGATTTTCCTTTACCGAAGATCAGAATGTTGTGGAATGGCTGTGGGATTTTGGCGATGGAACCGCCAGGTCGATAGAACGTAATCCCATTCATGTTTATTCTACGGCCTCAACCCCCGATCTGAAATCATATATGGTGACATTAACCGTAAGAAGTTTCGAAGGTTGTGATACTACCATCATTTATTCATTGCCCATTAGTGAGGCCAAGTTGTTTATTCCCAATGTTTTTACGCCCAATGGAGATAATGTTAACGATGTTTTTGTTATCGCAAAGCAAAACGATGGAGGCAGCAGCAGCGGCAGCAATTACATTCCCATTAATCTGGAGTACATCCGCATCGAATTGATTGTTCTTGATCGCTGGGGTCGCAAGATATACGACAATGACAATTATAAAAACAACTGGGATGGCGGCAACGTTCCCGATGGAACCTATTATTACCGCGTGAATACTTTTGGTTACTTTAAGGATGAAAGTTACAAAGGAGCGGTTACCATTTTGAGGGGCAACAGAAATTAGCAATTCGGATTATCTTCAATTGTCAAATTGTCAAATCTTCAAATTGGCACATTTTCAAATCGAACCATCTTCAAATCTTCAAATTGTCAAATTGAATCATCTTCAAATCTTCAGATATTTCTTTCAAAATCCATAAACTTCACTTGTATCTCATCAATTTCTGATAAATATTTCATCATCTGTTCCCATTCCTTTTCATCGCCGGTAAGTTCAAGGATGATAAGTCCACCCGAACCATAGTGAATTTCATCAGCTTCGTTTAAGCCAAGTCTTGTGCGGATGGAGCATCCATAGTTGGTCAGCACTTTCTGTACCTTTTCGGCGACTTCGCTTCTGTTGCTGACATTAATTCCGATTATTCTTACGTTGCTCATGGCTTTGATTTAATAGATGAACGACATGTGCTGAATTTCTACCCCGCCTATTTGCGAAATCTCTTCCTCAAGAGCAGTCCACTCCTGCGGATTTCCGGTGAGATGCAAAATCACCACTCCGGCACGGCTGCAGGTATTCTGATTGAGTTCGTGAAAACCAAGTCTGGTTTTTATAAGATGGGCATTGCGGGTGAGCAATAATTGTACTTTTCCTGCTTCTTTGATACGATCTCTGATCAGCAGGCCAATAATTCTTGTTTCTTTCATGATGCTTATTTAATGAAAGTTATGTTTTTAGAAATAAAGGTCTCTTTCGCCGGATTGCACCCTAAGCAAACGTATTCTGAGCTCATTCATATTTTTCGGATCTACGTTTTTCTCAAGGTCTTCAAGGTTTTTTTCAATGACCTCCCAGCCCCGCTTTTTGGTGTCGGCTGGTGCATAATCTTCAAGATATTCGGCCAGGGTCAGCATGGCATTGGGTGAGCAAAAACGTTTGATAAATCCCGGAACGGAAAATTCCATAAAGTGCTCTCCGGTTCTTCCTCTGCGGTAACAAGCTGTACAGAAGGAGGGAAGATAGTCGTTTTCGAAAAGCTCCTCAATTATTTCATTCAGCGAACGGTTGTCGTTGATCTGAAACTGCTCTTTGTTAAGATCCTGTTCTTCATTTACCGAACCAGCGTAGGAGCCGAGCTCAAGCTTGGTACCACCGTCGATTTGTGAAACTCCGAATTGAATTACTTCATGCCTGAGCGCAGGATTTTCACGGGCCGTGAGAATCATTCCTGTGTAGGGAACTGCCAGACGGAGGATGGCCACCAATCTTGCAAATTCCTGATCAGAAACTGTATAATCTTCACCAAGATCAAGCTTTGAGGCATTCTGAATGCGGGGGAATGAAATGGTGTGCGGCCCTACATGATAGCAGGCTTCCAGGTGATTGGTATGCCTGACAAGCCCGAGCACTTCATATCTCCAGTCGTAAAGACCAAACAAAGCACCAATGCCCACATCATCAATTCCGGCTTCCTGAGCACGGTCGAGTGAGGTCAGGCGATATTCAAAATTGCGTTTCTGACCGCCAAGATGGTAGTTTTTGTAAGCTTCAGGATGATATGTCTCCTGAAAAACCTGATAAGTTCCGATTCCGGATTCTTTAACAATTCGGAACCCTTCAATTTCGAGGGGAGCAGCATTGATATTTACGCGTCTGATTTCTCCCGGACCTTTTTTTACGCCATAAACGGTTTTTACCGTGTGTGCAATAAATTCGGCAGAATATTCAGGGTGCTCTCCGTAAACCAGAATCAGCCTTTTTTGTCCGTTATCTTCAAGTGCTTCAACTTCATGTATCAATTCAGAGTCGGAAAGGGTTTTGCGGATGGCTTCCTTGTTTGATGATCTGAATCCGCAGTATTTGCAGTTATTGGTGCATTTGTTGCCAACATAAAGAGGCGCAAAAAGTACAATACGGTTTCCGTAAACACGCTTCTTTAATTCCCTGGCACCTTCTTTAATTTCTTCAATTAACTCAGGATCAGTGGCATTGATCAGTATTGCTGTTTCGCGAAGTGTGAGTCTTTGCTTTTCGAGCGATTTTGCAATTACAGCCCTTACCGATTCTTTGTCGGATTTGGTTTCATTGATGATTTCCCATAATTCCTCCGGATCAATAAACGGTTTCATTCGTTGGTCAGGAATCCGGCATTTTTCAGGTGTAAAAATCATTATATATTGAAATTCAGGTTATTGAATAAGTGAGTAATCAAATACAAAGGTACTCAATTTAAGGTAAAAAGTGGTTAATCTGCCTGTGAATTACAGGACATTTTAAACCTTCTATACCTCAATGATAAGGTTGTCGTGAGCCAATCTTACGTGATCGGGAAGCTTTTTTTCAACCTCTTCATGCAAGCCCAAAAAATGGCTTATGTGGGTAAGATATGCCCGTTCGGGTTTCAGCTCTTCAATCAGCAACAATGCTTCGGCCAACGAAAAATGCGAAATGTGTTTTGAATTTCTTAATGCATTTAAAACAAGAACCTTAGATCCGAATATTTTATGTTTTTCCTCTTCAGGAATAAAACTTGCATCGGTAATATAAGTAAGGTCTCTGAACCGATAACCAAAAACAGGAAGCTTATTGTGCATCACTGTAATTGGAAGAATATCGGTTTCCCCGATTTTAAACTTCACGTTTTCAATTTCATGAATGGTCACCTGGGGTGCTCCGAAAAAACGTGTTTCTGTAAAAATATACGGAAACTCAGTTTTTATGGCTTCCATTACATTTTGTGTCCCGTAAATCGGGATGTTTTTATTCAGGATGTAATTAAAAGCCCGCACATCGTCAAGCCCTGCAATATGATCACGATGTTCATGGGTGAAAATTACTGCATCAATATCTTCAACCTGCTGTTTAAGCATCTGAAACCTGAAATCAGGGCCGCAGTCGATTACAATATTCTGATTGTCAATGTTTACCATTGCTGATGTCCGGAATCTTTTGTCGCGGGCATCGGGCGATTTGCAAACTGGGCAATTGCAGGCAATTACCGGAACACCTATTGAAGTGCCGGTTCCAAGGAATGTAAGTTTTATTTTGCCTGTTTTGTCCATTTTCCAAAAACTAATAAATCAGTTCATTCACTTCTGCCAGGTCAGATTTAAGTTGTTTTTCCATTTCTTCAGGATTGACAAAATCAAGTTCATCCCTGATTCGTTTGGCAAAAAAAACAGTGGCTGACTTGCCAATGAGTTTATTTTCAAAATCGAAAAGATGAATGTCGATGAGGATATCTTCAATTCTCCTGATTTCCAGCGGAAGTGAGTTTTTGATGTTCAAAATGCCTTTGTAATATTCTCCGTCTATCAGCACATTTACAGCATACACTCCGTCGCAGGGCACAAGTTTGTTTTCTTCATCTATTTTTACCCTCAGCGTTGGGAAGTTGATTTTCCGGCAGGTTTCGCTGCCATGAAAAAGTTCGCTGATTATAATGTAATGATGATCGAGGTAAGCATTCGCCCGCTGAATTTTTCCTTCAAGCAATGCTTTACGGATAAGTGTGGAACTTACAGTTTCATTATGAATATCCTGCTCCGGAATTTCCTCAACTCCAAAATTGTAATATTGACCCAGTTCGTAGAGGTATTCGAAATCGCCTTCGCGGTTATGCCCGAAATGGTGATTGAATCCGATTACCACCTTTTTTGCTTTGAGTTTGGCCACCAGAATATTGCGAATGAAGTCAATGGACGATATTTCGGAGAATTCTCTGGTAAAGTTCAGGATGACCAGATTATCGATTCCTGTTTTCCTCAGAAGCTCAATTTTTTCCTTTTGCGAATTTATCAGCAAGAGCGTTTTGCCTGCAGAATCAGGGAACAGCACCTTGCGCGGATGGGGGTGAAAGGTGATAAGCACCGATTCGCCATTGATGTTTGATGCAATTTCGTTTAACCGGTTTAAAATGGTTTTATGACCGATATGCACTCCATCGAATGATCCGGTGGTAACTACCGGATTTTTTATGCTGCTCAGATTATCGAGATCGTAAAAGATTTTCATGCCTGGAATTTCAAATCACTATAGATCAGGATTTTTTGACGAAATATGCTACTTTCTCAAGCATGGTAAGCATGTCAAATTCCTGCAGATAAACATGAGCAGGCACATTTAAGGGTTTTGGGGAAAAGTTCAGTATCCCCTTAATTCCTGCCATGGTAAGATCTTCAGCAACTTTTTCGGCAAACTCACCTGGAACAGAAATTACCGCGATTGAAATGCCTTCATTTTTAATGATTTCCATCATTTTGTCAGAATGGTAGCATGGTACGCCGGCATAAATCTTGTCTGTTTTATCGGGGTTTGAATCAAAAGCAGCGACGATGTTCAATCGTGTGCGTTTTCCGCTGAAATATCCCATAATGGCTCGACCCAGGTTTCCGATTCCGATAACCGCAACCTTTTGACCTTCGCGTGTGTCGATGATTTTCCCGATAATGTCGATGAGTTCGTTGACATCGTAGCCCTGTCTCAGGGTTCCGGTGTATCCGATCAGCATGATATCGCGTCTTACCTGCACGGCTGTAATATGCAGCAGGTTGGCGATTTCATGAGAGAATATATGATGCTTTCCTCCTGAAAGCGTATTCAGTAAAGCGCGTCTGTATTGACTCAGTCTTTCAACAGTTTTGTCCGGTAGTTTTCTTGTCATTTGAAATTTGAGATTTATTGTTTGTCCTGAGGGAGCGTAATGGTGAAAGTTGTTCCCTGATCGGGGACGCTTTGCACTTCAATTTCTCCGTGATACATTTCCACAATCTTTTTGAGGATTGACAATCCGAGTCCTGAACCTGTAATGTTGCGGGTTTTCTGATTTTTGATTCTTACAAAGTCCTGGAACAACCGGCTCTTTTCTTCATCGGTCATGCCAATTCCGGAGTCAATTACAGTAATTTTTATATTGCCTTTCTCCTGCTTAATGAAAATATCAACCCTTCCTCCTTGCTTATTGTATTTTACAGCGTTGGAAATCAAGTTGTTGAGAATAATTTCAATTTCTTTGGAATCGGCTTCCATAATCACTGATTCCTTGGTGTTCAGATAGATGTCAACATCTTTCTGAATGGCATACGGGCGCATGGTATCGAGCGAAAGCCTTGCAATTGCAGTAATATCCGTGGGCTGGAAATTCTGAACGGGGCTGCCGGACTCAATTTTTGTGAGATCAAGCAAATCCATTATCAGGCTGCGCATTCCGGTTATACGGTCGAGTGATCTGTTTATCATTTCCTGATAAGCATGTATATTGTCACCAAACTGCCGTTCGTCCATGATTTTTAAGTAGCCTTCAATTGCATTCAGAGGAGCTTTTAACTCATGCGATAGCACCGAAAGAAACTGAAAACGAATCTGCTTCCCTTCTTTGTTCATCTTTTGGGTCATCCTTTTGAGAAACAGCTGCTTGGTTATATTCTCAAGAGAACCCCTGAGTTCCTGAGGTGTAAATGGTTTTGGGATAAAATCGTAGGCGCCGTCACGCGTTGCCTTTACAGCAAGTTCGAGCGATGCGTAGGAGGTAATCATCACAACAACTATGTCATAAAGCTTCTTTTTGACATATTCAAGCACTTCAATTCCTTGTATTCCAGGCAATTTATTGTCTAAAAGGATGATGTCGGGCATGTCGCGGTCGATAATTTCAATGGCATCTTCACCGGTTCCGGCTTCAAGTACCACAAACTCAATGTGCTCATCCATAAAGGGATAGTCAACCTTGAAATTCTGCAAAATCCTTCGGGTACCCATTCTGATACCCGCTTCATCATCCACGACAAGTACTTTGTATTCAGCCATTTTTTAGATTTTCAAAAGTTTGTTTATCTCACGTTGCAACTGATCGGCTCTGATGCCTTTGTCGAGAAAAAGATCCGCCTTGATCCACTGCTGACTTTCATCAGACGTTGTATCGAATGACATTCCTGTTTCAGCGGTTACAGCGGTGGCAATAATGATGGGTACATCGGGGTATTTCCGTTTGATGCGGTAAGCAAGTATAAATCCACTGTCGTCGCTTTCCATCATCAAATCAAGGATTGCCAGATCGGGTTTTACACTTTCAATGATCATTTCAGCTTCTTTTTGTCCGTCGGCTGTGATGGTGTCGAATCCGAATTGCTCCACTTTCAGCTTCATCTGAAACAAATAATCCATGTCATCGTCAACAATCAGAATGGTCTTTTTCATTTTATAATTTCATTAAGTTCTTGATGCAGTTGATTTTAAGTCATTGCTTTTCGGGGCAATGTTATTGAGAAAGTTGTGCCAGTTGATCCTTTTTTGGGATCTGCATTTGATTTTACAGCGATATTTCCTTTATGCATTTTCACGATTCCGTAAATAATGGGAAGTCCCAGTCCTGTGCCTTTGCCTATGGGTTTGGTTGTAAAGAATGGGGTGAAAAGTTTGACCATGTTTTCTGTTTCTATACCGGTTCCTGAATCAGTGATGTGCACTGTAACATCATCGTGGGCTTCGGTTAGCAAAACGCGTATCAGGCCTCCTTGCTCAGGCATAGCTTCTACGGCATTTTTCAACAGGTTGGTAAAAACCTGTGTCATCTGGTCAAAGTCAAGCTTGACAATGGGGTCTATAATTCTGGATTCCAGTGAAATTTTAACTTCAGGTGGCGAAATCACAGTGCTGATGGAATGTTCCAGCAGATTGTTGATGTTGGTGTCTGTGAAGTTTACCTGATTTTTTCTTGCAAAATTCAGCAGCCCGCCAACAATTTTTTTGCAGCGTTCGGCTTGTTCTGCGATAAGTTCGAGATCATTTTTGATGGGATCGTCCGGGTTAGCTTCGTCCTTAAGGATGTTGCTGTACATGGTGATGATGCCCAGCGGATTGTTCAGTTCGTGTGCAATTCCAGCCGATAGCTGCCCCATACCCGCCAGTTTTTCGGAGTGGCGGAGGGCTTCCTGCGTATTGGCAAGTTTCTCGTTGGAAACATTTAGCTCTCTGATGTAGTTGTGCAATTTTTCGATGGTAAAGGGCAGACACATTTCATGCTCAGCCAATCCTCTGATAATCGCAATGGCGTGGTCTTCGCAGGAGTCATATCCGCAGGCTCCGCAGTCCAGAAAATCCTGTGGTCCGGATTTGCCCATTTTTACCAGAATCTTGTCAATCTCTTCTCTTTCAGGCTTTTCATAACGGATGTCGCGGTTGGTAAACTCCCGGAACATGTCAATGGACGTAAACTCTTCTATGTCTTTTTCCCATTGCCCGGTATCCATGGTTTCCAGTTTATGAAGCACATAATCGCTTACACTGGCGCGTTTTCTGTATCTGCGGCTTTGCGACGAAAAGAAAGGATACGGTGACATTCCGGGTCCCATAATGCATCCATCGCAACAGAGAAGTTCCAGATGTTCCTGGGCAATCTGTCCGCTTTCAAATTCTTTAATTGCTTCCTGAAATGCACTCCGGCCTTCAGCAACGATTACATTTCTTTCAAAAATATCTTCTTTAATGCCAACTGTATTCAGCAATCCGCGGCTAACCGGAAAAATACCGCCTTTGCCGCCGACAGGAGGATCAAATTCGGTGGGCGAAACATCAGCAGGCTTAAGTCCGCGGTGGGCAATCATTTCGCGCAACTCTCTGAATGTAATCGCTGCATCTATTTCATCCGATTCATCCTTTTTTGCAATGCAAGGTCCAATGAAAACGATTTTCAGATCTTTTCCGTAGCGTTTTCTCATCACCCGGCTCATGGCCACCATAGGAGAAACAATATGAGCCAGAGATCCGATAAGGTCGGGATGGTAATGTTCAATATAACTCACAATTGCCGGGCAATCTGACGAAATTACCGGTGGATAGGTCTGTGCTTTAAGAATCTTTTTGTATTCTCCGGCCACCAGATCGGCTCCGAACGATACTTCACCAACATATTTAAAACCCTGCGCCCTGATGAGCGAAACAAGCAAGCGATGGTTTCTGATTTCCGAGAATTCAGCCGGAAAGCTTGGCGCAACGATGGCAGCAACAGGTTCGCCGGATTGAATGAGCTGACTTACTGTGTCGGTTTCATTCCTGAAAACCTTGGCATTCTGACTGCATACTTTGATGCAATTTCCGCAACCAATGCATCGCTCAGGCATCACCTCAGCTTGCCCGTTTATGATACGGATGGCTTTTGCCGGACATTCACGAACACAGGTATAACAAACCCTGCAACGTTCCTTGATGGTGGTTACCAGATCTTTTCTTACTCGGGTTTCGTCCTGCTTTGCCATGGTTATGCTACTTTACAAAGGAACATCTCTTTTTTTGTAGGATGTATGCAATAGTTTTGTGGACATTTCGCCATTTGGCTCTCCCAGGAAGTCCCGGTACAACTCAACGATAGCCGGATTTTTATAAGAAACCTTTATCGGGTCTTTGTCGTCAATTTCGTAAATGGCTTTGGTTCGTGCTTTTATAGCGCCACTATCCTTCACGATGGGTTGTCCCCCTCCGCCCACACAGCCTCCGGGGCAGGCCATCACTTCAATAAAATGCAGATCATTGCGTCCGGCTTTTATCTCTTCAATCAACTGATTGGCAAGTTTTACCGATGATACAGCCGCAAATCCGAGTTTAAAATCGCCGATCTTGATTTTTACCTCTTTGTAATCTTTGCTGCTGCGCAATTCATTGATTTTGAAATTACTAATGTCTTTTCCGGTTAACCTGAAATGTAAAGTACGGATGAGCGCTTCGGTAAGTCCTCCAGGCACTGCCATCAGTTTTCCGGCTGAACTTCGGATATGAAACGGAAAATCAGCGTGTTCAGTTTCGTTTTGCTGAAGGTCAATTCCATTCAACCTGATAAACTGAGCAAGTTCACGTGTTGTAAGCACTGCATCCACATCGCTGATTCCTTTGTGTGTCATTTGCTCGCGCTGAGCTTCAAACTTTTTGGCCGTGCAAGGCATGGCACTCACGGTGTAAAGGTTATCAGGGTTGATGTGATACGTTTTGGTGTAATGGTTGGTAATCACAGCGCCAAGCATTTGCTGCGGCGATTTGCACACCGAAACATGGGGTATTATTTCAGAATGCCATTGCTCCATATATTTTATCCACGCAGGGCAATCACTGCTGAACATTGGCAATACACCATTGTTTTTTAAGCGGAATTCCATTTCAGCAGCCAGTTCCATAATATACAGATCGGCGCTGAAGGAAGTGTCAAAAACTTTGTCAAATCCTGTTTTCCGAAGGACTGCATTTATAAGTCCATTGATGTCTTTTCCTGCTTTAAGTCCGAATTCTTCGGCAAGGCTGACTCCCACTGAAGGTGAAAGTTGAATAACTACATGCGTTTCTTTATGGTGCAATGCGTTTTGTAAATCGGCGGAGTGCCTTTTTTCGTGCAAGGCTCCGGTGGGACATGCCATTATACATTGTCCGCAAGTGATACAGCTCGAAAGGTTCAGTTGTTTGTTAAACGAAGGGCCGATAATTGTTTTGTTGCCCCTGCCGATAAATCCCAGAGTGCTTGCACCGATAATTTCATCGCAGGTTCTTACACATCTGCCGCATAAAATGCATTTGGCCGGATCGCGTATTATACTTGAGCCCGATGGATCGGATTTATACTTGTTCTTTTTCCCTGTAAATCTGCGTTCTCTGATATTGAGTTGCTCGGCAAAACTCTGAAGTTCGCAGTTTCCGTTTCGTTCACAATAAAGGCAGTCGTCAGGATGGTTGCTCAGCAGCAATTCAACATTGGTCTTTCGTGCATTTACAACCCTGGGTGAGTGGGTTTTTATTTTCATCCATTCCTCAACAGGGTAGGAGCAGGAAGTAATCAGATTTGGCTTGCCTTCAACTTCAACCACGCACATTCTGCATGAACCGGTAGGGTAAAGTCCGGGCATATGACACAAAGTAGGAACTTTTATCCCGTTTCGGTCAAGGGCTTCAAGTATGGTTTCACCCTTTCGGGCGATGATCGTTTTGTTGTTTACCTCTATCGGAAAGTTCATAAGGCTAAAAAGTTAAGGCCAATGAATCATTTTACAAAAACAGCTACGAACTTGCATACATCAAAGCATATTCCGCAACCGATACATTTATCTTCAATAATAAAATGAGGGGTACGCGGTGAACCGATGATTGCATTTGTAGGGCATTTCCTGGCACAGGCTGTACAACCTGTACATTTTTCAACGTCGATGTAATAGACTTTCAGGTCTTTACATACTCCGGCCCGGCATTTTCTGTCAAAAATATGTTCTTCAAACTCTTCTCTGAAATGCTTGAGTGCACTGAGCAAAGGATTTGGCGCCGTTTGCCCCAATCCGCAAAGCGAAGTGTCCTTGATTACATCTGCAAGATTTTCAAGTTGCATCACACCTTTAAACCTCTCCAGCGTTTCGTAACCACTTTCATTGACTGGTCTTCGGGTGATATTTTCGAGTATCTCATGCATTCTGCGCGATCCTTCACGGCATGGAATGCATTTTCCGCAACTTTCTCTTTGTAAAAAATCGGTAAAGAACTTTGCAATATCCACCATGCAGGTGTCTTCATCCATTACTACCAGTCCTCCCGATCCCATTATGGTTCCGGCTTCGAGCAATGCTTCATAATCTATCAGTACATCCAGGCTTTTTTCGGGCAGGCAACTTCCTGAAGGGCCTCCCAATTGAATGGCTTTGAGTCGTTTTCCGTTTTTTACACCTCCGCAAACATAATAAACCAGGTCTTTCAACGAGGTGCCCATGCTGACTTCAGCAAGCCCGGTTATTGATATTTTTCCGGCCAAGGCAAAAACTTTGGTTCCTTTGCTTTTTTCAGTTCCAATGGATGCAAACCATGCAGGGCCGTTTTCGATAATGGCCGGTATATTTGCCAGGGTTTCCACATTATTGACAACAGTGGGTTTCCCAAAGAGTCCTTTATTTGTGGGAAACGGTGGTTTCGGCCGAGGAGTTCCCCTTTTTCCTTCGATACTCGAAATAAGCGCGGTTTCCTCTCCGCAAACAAATGCTCCGGCACCTTCGCGCACCTGAATCGCCAGACTATAGCCACTTCCAAGGATATTTTGTCCTAAAAGCCCGGCTTCGGTGGCCTGATCAATGGCACGCCGCAAACGATCAAGTGCAAGAGCGTATTCTGCCCTGACGTAAATGTAAGCCTTGCTGGCATTAATTGCATAAGCTGAAATAATAACACCTTCAATAAGTTTATGCGGATCACCTTCAAAAATAGCCCTGTCCATAAATGCGCCGGGATCGCTTTCGTCGCCATTGCAAATCAAGAATCGTTGATCATCCTGAGCATTTAGCGCGGTTTTCCATTTTCTGCCTGTCGGAAAACCTCCGCCACCGCGTCCCCTCAGGCCTGAGTCTTCAACAATTTCGCAAACTTTGTCGGGGGAATAGTTGCGCAATGCTCTGGTAAGCGATTTGTAGCCACCGCGGGCAATATACTCTTCAATGGAGAAGGGATTTATAATTCCGCAGTTTTTTAAAACAATTCTGTTCTGCATCCTGAAATATGCCATTTCGCTCAGCAGTTTTACGCCTTCCCATGGCTCGTGATGATTGTGCGAATACTGCCCGATAATCGGGCTTTCAGGCAGAGAATTGTTTAAAATGTCATCGAGCAGCGACTCAACTTTGTCTTCAGTTACTCTTGAAAAGGAAATCCGGCGTTTCCCGGGCATTTGCACATCAACCATGGGTTCGTGGATACATAATCCTATGCAACCAACTTCAACCACTTCGGCATCAATTTCTTTTTCTTTCAGATAATTGAGCGTGGCCTGTAAAGTTCTGGCAGCTCCGGCAATGTGCCCGCAAGTGCCTGTTCCAATGTAAATTACAGGTTTGTCAACCCTGTCGCGTCTGAGTTTGCTTATGAGGTCTTCCATCAGCGATGTTTGCTCCTGATGTTTGCCTGTCAGACAATAAGCGGCAAGCCATGGCAGATCTATATTTAACGTGCTATTCATACGGCTGTGGAATTGTCTTTACACTTTTCAAAGATTTCCTTCAAATCTCCCGGTTCAATGCCATGATAATATTTATCATTTATGGCAATCACCGGTGAAAGTCCGCAGGCACCCATACAATTGACAATTTCAATGCTGAACATTCCATCGCGGGTAGTTTGACCTTCTTTGATTTTCAGCAATCGCTCAGCTTCCTGAATTATGCGGCCTCCGTTATTAATATGACAAGCAGTGCCATGACAAATCTGAAGGTGAAATCGACCTCTTGGCTCAAACCTGAACTGATCGTAAAAGGTTGCAACCCCGTATATTTTGCTCGTAGGAAGGTTAAGTGAAACAGATATTCTGTTGATGGCTTCCTCAGATAGATAGCCGAGTTCAGTCTGAATGTCCTGTAATAATGGAAGCAATGTGTCGCGCTGGACATTCAGGTGCTTTTTTATTATTATGTCAATCTTATCTGCCATATATCGTTTTGATTTACAGTTTTTTGCATTTGTTGTGCCATTGTTTCTGGCCGTAAATCGAGGAATAAATTCCTTGTTTTCTGCTGATAAAATTACTGTTATTTTAATAACAATGTTATTTTTTTAACAGTTATTTTTAAAATTACCTTATTTTTGTTCTTTCTGGATAAGATTGACTGTAGAATCGTATTTTTGTAAAGGTTCTGAAATGCAAAAGCTTGTTAACTGTCAGATCCTTGCTTAGGAGTGATTAGTTAATGAATTGATTTTATGGTGTTTAATATTTTTAATGAAACATCGCAGTAAATTTTGGAGAAGCTTTGTCTGGAATAATATGGAATTTTAATTTGGTCAATGGAAACGGATAACAGAATTGATATTCAGATATGTCTCGGGAGTTCCTGCTTTTCGCGGGGAAACAAGCATCTTGTGAAGGTTGTTGAGAATTATCTGAATGAGAACAGTCTCAGGCATCTGGTGTATTTTCACGGTGCTCATTGTTTCAGCAGTTGCGACCGGGGTCCGTTGATTCATATTGATGGCAAAGAATATACCGGCCTCAACGAAGACAAAGTGTTGGCGATTCTTGATGGAATTTTTGGCAAAAGCACTTCCAATGTATGAAAGAAATACTTTTCACTTTTAAACTTTTCACTTTTCATTTTTCACTTTTCGTTTAATACACTTTTCACTTAACCCATGACCACCCCTCTAATAACCATAGATGCTGATAAATGCAAGGTTTGCTATGCCTGTGTAAGGTCATGTCCTGTCAATGCCATTCAGGTGAAAGGCAATCAGGAGGTGCCTGTGGTGATTGACGACCGATGTATTGGTTGCGGAAGTTGCCTTCAGGTTTGTGCTCCGCTTGCCATCGCATACCGTGATTCACGCGAAACTGTAAAGCAGTTGATTGCATCCGGAGAAAAAGTGGTTGCCATTGTTGCGCCAAGTATTTCGGGTGAGTTCGATGACATAACTGACTATCGCAAATTTGTGAGGATGATCCGTGAACTCGGATTTGCATATGTAAATGAAGTCTCCTTTGGTGTTGATCTTGTGGCGGCAGAATATCGCGAGTTGTTTACAAATTTCCTTGGAAGGTATTACATCACATCCAATTGCCCGCCAATTGTAGCTTTGGTGGAAAAATTCCGTCCCGGACTCATCGGCAACCTCGCACCAATAGTCTCTCCTATGATTGCCTCGGCTCAATTGGTCAGGCAATTGTATGGCGAACAGGTGAAGGTGGTTTACATTGGTCCATGCATCGGAGCTAAAAATGAAGCACTCCGTTTTGAAGGTAACGCAAAGGTGGATGCTGTGCTTACTTTTGTTGAACTCAGATTATTATTTGAAGAGCATAATATCAAAGAAAGTACTGTCGAATATTCTGATTTTGATCCACCGCTGGGATATAAGGGTTCGCTGTATGCCGTTAGCAACGGGATACTTCAGGCAGCCGGACTCAGTGAAGATCTGATGGAAGGCAGCATCATAACATCTGAAGGAAAAGATAATATTCTGGAAGCCATAAGGGAGTTTGAATCATCAGTCGATTTTGTCAGAAAGCACTTTAATATGTTTTACTGCGAGGGTTGCCTGATGGGACCCGGAACATCTAAAGGAGGGAAAAAGTACCTCCGCAAAACACTGGTAACCGACTATGCCAATAAGAAATTAAAGGATTTTGATGTTAAGCAATGGGGTGTTGACTGCAAAAAACATGCAGCATCAATCGACTTCAAAGCTTTGTTTGTCAATGATGATCAGCGACTGCCGCCTCCTCCGGAGGAAAAAGTGCAGGAAATCCTGAAGATTATCGGTAAACTTGAAAATGAAGATAAACTGGGTTGCGGTGCATGTGGTTTTGAATCGTGTCATGAATTTGCTGTCGCGGTAGCAAAAGGGCTTACCAAACCAGATATGTGCATTTCCTATTCACTGAAAAGCAAGCACGATTTTATTAAAACATTGAAGCTGACCAACGAAAAGCTGGCCAAAACCAAGGAAGCTCTGGTGGAATCGGAGCGAAAGGCTCGACAAGAACAGCAAATGGCGCAGGAAGCATTGGAACGCACTTCTTCAATGTTGCAAAAACTCCCCAGCTCTATCATCATTGTTGATGAAAATCTGAAGGTTATCGAATCAAACCAGAGTTTTGTCAATTCTCTGGGCGAGGATGCCGCAGAAATAGATAAAATTATTCCGGGATTGGTAGGTGCTGATCTGAAAACCTTACTGCCTTTCCAGGTTTACAAATTATTTACTGCTGTTTTAACCAGCAATGAGACTGTTGTTAATCGCGATGTTCATATTGGTGATAAGCTGCTGAATATTTCGGTTTTCCCGATAAAGAAAGGGAAAATAGCCGGCGCTGTGCTGCGAGATATGTATCTTCCTGAAGTTCGAAAAGAAGAAGTTATCAGCAGGGTGACCGAAGTAATTGATGAAAACCTTGATCTGGTTCAGAAAATAGCTTTTTTACTTGGCGAAGGTGCTGCCAAAACCGAGAAAATGCTCAACTCAATCATAGAATCGCACAAAGCCTCCAAAAAGTAACAGATGGACAACAGATTTTATATTGAAGTGAATGCAGAATTAAAAAATCACCATGAATCCAGAATTTGTGGTGATGTTTTTCTTTCGAGGCGTATGGTTGAGGAAAACCGCATAGTGGTTGTGCTTTCTGATGGCATGGGGCATGGCGTAAAGGCCAATATGCTGGCAACCCTTACCTCAACCATGGCACTCAATTTTACAGCAGAACATAAAGAAGTGCACCGCATCGCTGAAATAATCATGAACACGCTTCCTGAATGCAGCGAACGAAAAATGAGCTATTCTACTTTTACCATCCTTGATATTGAATACGATGGAAAAGTGAGCATTCTGGAATACGACAATCCGCAAGCAATCATTATGCGGGGTACAAAAATATTTGAACCAGAATGGACTTGCGTGATGCTTAGTGGTGGCAAAAGCGCAGGCAAGGAATTGAAAAGTTGTGAATTTTTACCTGAAAAAGAGGACAGAATTATCTTTTTCAGTGATGGAGTTGCACAATCAGGGCTTGGTTCCGGGAAATTTTTATTTGGTTGGGGGCGCGACAGTGTTCAGCAGTATGTTTTGGAACTGGTAAACCATGAACCCGATATTTCAGCATTGCAACTTGCCCACAAAGTTGTGAATATGGCGCATGTAAACGATGGTTACTTGAGCAAGGACGATACCAGTTGCGGAGTTGTGTATTTTCGGGAACCTCGAAAAATGATGGTTTGCACCGGTCCTCCTTTTGAAGATCATAAAGATGCAGAGCTGGCGAAAATGGTGGATGTTTTCAGTGGAAAGAAAATTTTATGTGGAGCCACTACTGCTGATATTATTGCCCGTGAATTGAACAGAGAAATTGAAGATAGTTTCGATTTTGATGATCCCGATCTCCCGCCAATTTCAATGATGGAAGGCGTTGATCTGATTACTGAAGGCATTCTTACACTAGGTAAAGTTACTGAAATACTGAAAAATTACAGCAACAGTACCCGTTTGGGAAAGGGACCTGCCGATCGCATCGTTAAAATGCTGATTGAAAGCGACGAAATTCATTTTATTATTGGAACCCGCATCAATATAGCCCATCAGGATCCCAGTCTGCCGGTTGAACTTGAAATCAGGCGCACAGTTGTGAAAAGGATAGCCAGGTTACTAGAAGATAAGTTTTTAAAAGAGGTTACCCTTACTTTTATTTAAACGCCAACTTAAAAAACATCATAATGAAAATCACTTTTGAAGGAAAAAAGAAAATCATTGCCGATTACAATGGGCATCGTATAATCACAGATCAGCCTGTCAGAGCTGGTGGAGACGGATCTGCTCCGGCTCCTTTTGATCTTTTTCTTGCATCTATAGGAACCTGTGCCGGCATTTACGTAAAATCATTCTGCGATCAGCGCGGCATTTCAACCGAAGGAATCAGTCTGGAGCAGGAGATGAAGTTCAATTCGGAAACCCATCTTATTTCCGATCTCGAAATCAGAATTATTCTGCCAGAATCATTTCCGGATAAATACAAGGAAGCTGTAGTTAATTCCGCCAATCTTTGTGCTGTGAAAAGACATCTCCATAATCCACCGGAAATGAGCGTAGTAGCTGTAACAAGATAGGCTTGTGCAAAAATATTTCAACGAAAATGCCGGTTGTGAGACCGGCATTTTCTTTAGATAAATCAGAACTCCATATTAAAGGCGTTCGTCAACTATTGATTTATCAAGCAATCCTTTAATGTCGTAAATTACCGGGTTACTGCTGCCCAGGCTTCGGATATCAAGCTCTTTAAATTCATTGTGGGCAACGGCCAGCACAATTGCATCATAATCATTTCCGGGTTTATCAACCAGGTCAATCCCGTACTCATGTTTTACCTCTGCATGATCAGCCCATGGATCATACACATCCACTTTACAGGAATATTCATTGAACTCAGTCACTACATCAATGGCACGTGAATTACGGATGTCGGGGCAATTTTCTTTAAAGGTAATGCCCAGCATCAATACCCGGCTTCCGGCAACGGTTTGCCCTTTTCTGATCATGTGTTTGATTACGCGATTTGCTACGTAAAAGCCCATATTGTCATTCAAGCGGCGACCAGCAAGAATTATTTCGGGGTTGTAACCCAGTTCCTGAGCTTTGTGCGTGAGATAATACGGGTCAACTCCAATACAGTGCCCTCCCACAAGTCCGGGAGTAAATTTCAGGAAATTCCATTTTGTTCCTGCTGCAGCAAGTACTTCGTGGGTATCAATTCCTATCTTATTGAAAATCAGTGCAAGTTCATTCACGAATGCGATATTTATGTCGCGCTGTGAGTTTTCAATGACTTTTGCTGCTTCTGCAACTTTTATGCTTGAAGCCAGATATGTGCCGGCAACAATAATGCTTTTATAAAGCTCGTCAACTTTTTTGGCAACTTCAGGTGTTGATCCTGCCGTAACTTTCAGGATTTTAGTTACCGTATGAACCTTGTCGCCAGGGTTGATGCGTTCAGGAGAGTATCCGCAAAAAAAGTCGGCATTATACTTCAGACCACTGAATTTTTCAAGGATTGGCACACACTCTTCCTCGGTTGCTCCGGGGTAAACGGTTGATTCATAGATAACTATATCACCTTTTTTCAGTACTTTTCCAACTGACTCCGAAGCTTTTATAAGCGGAGTCAGATCGGGGCGTTTGTGCGTATCTATGGGGGTAGGAACAGTCACAATGTAATAGTTGCATGACCTGATGTCATTTAACTGGGTAGTATATTTGAGATGGGTAGCTTCAGCAAGTTCTTCATCAGAAGTTTCGAGAGTACGGTCGTGACCGGCAACCAGTTCGTCTATTCTTTGTTGGTGAATATCGAACCCTGTAACCGGATATTTTTTACCAAACTCAACTGCCAGCGGCAGACCTACATAACCGAGTCCGATTACGCCAATGTGAATTGATTCGCTCATAAAGTTTAGATTTGCAATTTGTTGTTCAGATTATAAAATATTTTTTAGGTAAGGGTGATAATCACCTTTTAGTCCTGCAGGCTTCTGGTTTCTGATGTTGAAAACAGTATTAATGCTCTGTCTTGCATCCAGTAATCCAAATCCATTTCCCGAAAGAATCTGTTCATATGACCGGGTATGCAGGTCGGTAAAACCTTCACTGAACTCAAATTCATCGCCTTCGATGGTTAGCGAACGATATGTTCTTTTGCCCGATTCATGCACCTTAGTCGGAATATTTTGCTCGTTGATGCTCAGAAACCATCTCACCCTGGCATTTTTCAGCTGTAAAAATCCTGCAGCCATATCATGTGTGAGTACATTCACGGTATTCGATTCCACATCGCCAAAAATCCAGGAAAGCATATCAAAAAAGTGAACACCGATATTGGTTGCAATTCCACCTGATTTTGCCTGATCGCCTTTCCAGGAAATGAAATACCACTTCCCGCGGCTGGTAATGTAGGTAAGGTCGATGTCGTAAACCTTATCAGCTGGGCCGTTTTCAATGCGTTTTTTCAACTCAATAATTGCCGGATGCAGCCTCAACTGCAGAATGGTAAAGATTTTTTTGCCGGTTTCTTTTTCAATCTCCTGCAATGCATCAACATTCCATGGGTTAAGTACGAGGGGCTTTTCGCAAATGGCATCGGCCTGATTGCGCAATGCCAACCGGATATGCGCATCGTGCAGATAATTCGGAGAGCAAATACTTACAAAATCAATTTTATTTTCGATGCCTCTTCTGAGTTTATCCAAATGACGGTCAAAGCGCTCTGGTTCGGTAAAAAAATCAGCATCCGGAAAGTAACTGTCAATAATTCCGACGCCATCGTATTTGTCCAGAGCTGTAACCAGGCGGTTGCCCGTTTCTTTAATTGCTTTCATATGCCGGGGGGCAATGTATCCGGCAGCTCCGATCAAAGCAAATTTATTAACTGTTGTGTTTTTAAATTCAGGCATTTAACTAATATATCAGATTTAACCTTGAGCACCGGTGTAAAATTTCATAATTCAACCTTGTGCTGTTTAATCCAACAAAGGTAGTAAACATTGATCAGGCATTAATGTTAGAGATAGAGTAAAATATGATTTATTTACCGGGTGTTTTATCCCATGTTTCACAACTTATTCATAATTACATAAAAAACAGAAGATGTGAGCCTTCTTTTTATTTATTACATAGCATGTTTTAATGCTCTAAAAATATAGTTAAAAATTCATTCATGTGCTTATTCTTCAAGACTTAATGAATCTGTAGCCTTTCGTATTCTGTTTAATTTATAAAAATATAGCTTATCATATGTTTAGTCTTCTTATTTTTGCTCGCAGAAAGAACGACTTTAGTGTAAATGCTCAGATCAATGAGGGTACGTATTAAAATCAGTCATTTATGTTAACCTCGACTTTATTTGGTTATTTTTTAATTCCGCTTATTATCGCATTGTTTCTGGCCATTACCATGGGAGGTAGTGGAACCGGTCCCTCATTTTCAGCTGCTTACGGGGCGAATGTAGTTCGCAAAAGTGTAATACCCGGACTTTTTGGGATTATGGTTTTTCTGGGAGCGCTTGTTGCCGGAAAGGAAACGGCCATAACTGTTGGTAAAGGTTTGTTGAATCCGGATATGATGACCCTTACCTTGGTTTCGATTATTCTGTTTTCTGTTTCCATTTCGCTGCTGATAGCCAATATTTCGGGTATTCCGCAATCAACAAGCCAATCTACGGTTCTGGCAGTAATGGCTGCGGTTACATACTTCGGACAGGGAAATCCTCAAAAGCTTTTTACCGAAATTATTCCTGCATGGTTTATCCTGCCGGTTCTTTCTTATTTCATCAGTTATCTGATGGGAAAATATATTTACCGCCCAATGCGACGACGTGGTTTGACTATTTCAAGATCAAGCAATGTTAATCGAAAACCGGTTCTTAATGCTGTCATTCTTTTTATGTCGCTTTATGTGGCTTTCTCTATTGGGGCGAACAATGTTGCAAATGCTGCAGGTCCGATAGCCACAATGACCGCCAATGAGTTGGGAGTGAATGATGAAAAAGGATTTAAAATTCTTCTTCTTGTTTCGGTTTTTATGATGGCCCCTGCTTTTGGAATTGGCAGTTCAATTTTCGGCAATAAGATCCTGAAGAATACAGGAAAAGAAATTGTGCTTTTCGGAAAGTTTGAGGCAATAATTATAGCTTTCGTTTCAGCCAGTCTCCTTCTTCTGGCATCTGTAATTAAAGGGATACCATCATCGCTTGTTCAGCTGAATGTAGCAGCTATTTTAGGCATAGGAGTGGCAAAACTTGGCCCCCGGAATATCTTTCTGAAAACCGAAGTAAGGAAATTCTTCCTGATGTGGCTGATTGCTCCTATTATCTCATATTTGTTGTGTCTGGCCCTGATTGCGATTGCTGACTATTATAATTTCTTCTGAAGACTTTTAAAGCGCATTTGTATTGTCAGATTTCATAAAAAAAGACCTTCTGTATATATTTTGCAGAAGGTCTTTTTGTGTATTGAAAGTCTGATTAAGGATCAGGTTAGCTTTGAAAGAACCTCTTTTATTCTTCTGGCCGATTCTATCAAATCCTTTTCTGAAGTGGCATAAGAAAGTCTGATGCAATTATCACTTCCGAAAGCTTCGCCCGAAACCAGCGCAACATGTGCAGTGTCGAGTATGTAATTGCAAAGATCAGTGCCATTGTTGATGACGGTTTCGCCGTTTTTCTTTCCAAAGTAATAACTTACTTCTGGAAAGAAATAGAAAGCGCCATCGGGCAGGTTGGTTTTAAACCCCGGGATATCATTTATGAGATTATAAAATAATTCACGCCTTGTTTTAAAGATTTCAACCATGTGTTTAAGCTCCTCAGAGCTGGAAGGATCGGTTAAAATCGCAGCAATTGCCGCCCTTTGCGAAATGCTGCTGGCACCGCTCGTTACCTGCCCCTGAATTTTATCGCAGGCTTTTGCAATTTCAGGGTGCGAAACGCTGTAACCCAACCTCCAGCCAGTCATTGCAAATCCTTTCGAAACACCATTTATAATAATGACCCTGTCTTTGATTTCCGTAAACTGAGCAATAGATTCATGACTTCCTTTGAAATTGATGAGTTCATATATTTCATCAGAAATAATGAAAATACCAGGATGCTTTTCAAAAACTGTAGCGAGAGCTGCCAATTCCTCTTTTGAGTAAACCGAGCCTGTCGGATTACATGGGCTGCTGAAAATAAAGACTTTGGTTTTGGGAGTGATTGCTTTTTCGAGCTGATCGGGTGTGATTTTGAAATCATTTTCAACGCCTGCCGGAATGACAACAGAAGTGCCTTCTGCCATTTTTACAATTTCACGGTAAGAAACCCAATATGGCGCCGGAACAATAACTTCGTCGCCCGGATTCACCAGACTGAGCATTGTATTTGCGAGCGCTTGTTTGGCTCCTGTCGAAACCACCACCTGCTCTGGTGTGTAATCGAGGTTATTGTCGCGCTTGAGTTTGAAGCAAATTGCTTTTCTTAATTCAGGGTAACCGTTTACAGGCGGGTAGAATGTGAAATTCTGATCGAGCGCCTCTTTAGCAGCATCTTTGATATGTTCTGGTGTAAAAAAATCAGGTTGGCCGATGCTGAGATTGATTACGTCAAAGCCTTGTTCCTTCAGTTCACGGCTTCTTCTGGTCATGGCCAGTGTCTCCGATTCGGAAAGTCTGTTGATTCTGTCAGAAAGTATGTACATATGAATAAGTATGAGTGTCAGATTGATTGTGGGAAAGGTGACAAATTTAAAGAAATTAAAATTCAGGAAACAAGCATTTTGCAGAAGAAAGGAGTGAATTTTTACGACCTTTGCAGGATAACTGATTAAACTGAGCTGTTTATGGAAATTTTGCGTGATTTAATTCTTATTCTTATCCCGTCGTTGCTGGTGGGTGCAGTGGTTTATTTACTTCTGAAGGATTTCAGAAAAACTGAGTCAGAGCGGCAAAAGCATTCCAATGATGCAGAAAAGTTCAGATTGGTTGCTCCGCTGAGGTTGCAGGCTTATGAAAGAATGATTCTTTTGTTGGAAAGAATTGCCCCTTCGCAGCTTATTATGCGAAATATTCAGCCCGAACAAAGCGCAGCTAACCTGCAAAATATACTTGTAAGTAATATCCGACAGGAGTTTGAGCACAATCTTTCGCAGCAGGTTTATATTTCATCCAATGCATGGGAACTAATAAAAAATGCCCGCGAAGCTGTGGTTTCCGATATCAATTCAGCTGCAGAAAGGCTAAATGAAACTGCAACAGCAACCGATCTGGCTCAGCTCATTTTTGAAGAGGAGATTACAGGTGATTCTTCTACCCTTTACAGAGCGCTGGAATTTCTGAAGCAGGAAGTACGGGCTAACTTTTTCTAGACCTGGATTTTTTTTACCGAAACAGGTAATTATTTAATGCCGTGCAATCGCTTGGTAGTCTTTGCTCCGCGAATTGTGTAGGAATCTGATAGTCAGATGCATGACCTCATAGCTCAAGGATTAACCCTAATTTTTGCTGAATTTTCTGACAATATTTCCTTTTGCAGTTTTTATGTGCATCAGATAGAAACCACTGCTTATCTGACTTGTATTAAGAATGTAATCATTGCTTTCTACATGGAATTCATTCACCAGATTTCCTGCAAGCGTTGTTATTTGTATTTGTAACATTCTTTCCCTTGAAACTACTTTAAGTTCATTGGTGGCTGGCAATGGATAAATTTTGATTTGATTTGTGATTTCCTTTAAATCAATGGATTGTGTTCCAACCTGTATATAAGCAGGTTTTACTTCTGTATGCTGCGTTATTCCATTATTTACAGTAAGACTTATGGTGTAATTCCCTGTTTCAGTGAAAGTATGAACCGGGTTCTGTGCAGTTGATGTGTTTCCATCTCCAAAATCCCAGTGCCATGAGTTAATATATCTGTTTGAATTTGATGGTTTTGTAGTGTTTTTTATCGATGTCTTTTTAATGGTTGGTCCGGGAGGAATTGCCAATATCAGGTTTTTAACAATTATTTCACCATTCAATCCATTTATATCGCAAACATGCCAGTAATTTCCTGAACCAAAGACCGGTACCTGAACCGTTTGAATCAAACCTCCTGCATCATATATCTGCACCACTGCCCGGGATAAATTAATTGCCGGGCTTCCGGAATAATTATGCACATAATATTGGTAAATGCCCGGTTTTCTTTGATATATGGTCATGGTTTCTGGTCCGAAACCAGTTGTAATATCGTAATCAAGCAATGCATATGGCGCTGCGGTTGCATTGCCTTCTGCTTCATAGTAAACATGATATGTAGTGCCTTCAATCTCCGGAGTTAGCAGGTGTGAGTCAAGATCAAGAGGAGTGGAGCCCCAATTGAGAACAAACCTGAGGTTTCCGGCTTCAAGTTCAGGTGACAACGAAATATTGAGGTTTAGTGTTCCTCCCTGAGGAATTTCAACCTGGTTGTTTGAGTAGGTGAAATATCCTGATTTTGAGCAGGTCACGGTGTGCGTATTTTCTGTAGATTGATCATTAAATTGAACAGAAAGGGGCAGGTTTCCATAAGTTGGATTTGCAGTGAAATTTGCAATCAGATTGCCTGTTGGGATATTGGTAATGGTGTAATTTCCTTGCTCGTCAGTAGTGGTACTGAGGCCTGCAATATTTATCTGGGCACCTGAAATAGGCTGTCCGTTGGTGGCATCGGCAACCATTCCTGTTAATGTGGACAAATCCGGCAGTGTTGTTGTAAAACGAAAATCTTCCACCATGAAAATAAATGCATCGTTTGATATGCACTGAATTGCAACATAAATGGTCTGGCCGTTATATTCATTCAGGTTAAAGGTTTTTTGTTCCCAGGCTGCAGCCGGAGCAGTAAGGTAGTTGGGGCCTGTGAGTATGGTAAAACTTTCCGGACTGTTGTCGGTTGTTGATACGCCAACCCTGTATCGTTCTAATCCATACTGTGAGGTATATGATTTTACAAAAAAAGAAACCGATGTATTTGTTCCTGCAACAAGGGGAGGGGATATGAGCCAGTCGTTATTTACGGCTCCGTTGGCAGAAAAGCATGCAGCAAATTTAAATCCCTGGTTCGGAAGTATGGCTGAATTCGTCATTGGCGGCGTAGTTGCCGAAGGGTTAAACACCATAAATGCCATAGGTGCAAACTGGTTGGGAAAAGTCACGTTGTCAATTCCCCAGGTAGGCTTGCCATCAATGTCGAGAGTGGTCCATGGCGGGAAGTTAATTGAGAAATTATCGTAAGCCTCGAAGCCATCTGTAAATATGCCTGATAATTTTTGCAAAGATTCTTTGACTGATTGCTGCTTCGAAATTGCTTGAGTTTCAGCATTACCTGCTTTCCGCGAAAATGTCTGTGCACTGGATTTTATTCCGGCTAAAAACATACATAAAAGCAAAATCCTGAAGCATTTCATATTGCAGGGCTTGAATATTCAAATTTATGAATTTTTATTGATCATGGCCTGTGAAAAGAAAAAAGGGCTGCCTTTGAAAGCAGCCCTGAGGACAAGTTGGCCAATCTTAACTAAACCATTAATTGACAACCTGTATTTTAGAAGTAACAATTGAATTACCGGCAACAAGCTTTACAAGGTAGAATCCAGACATCAGATTTGAAACATCAAGGGTTTCTTTGTATGAGCCTGATGGCAGAGTTCCCAAAGCAGTTTCTTTAACCAGACGGCCTGTGGTATTGTAGATGCTGTAACTTACCGGGCTGTTTTTGCTGAGGTTAAAGGAAATGTTCATGACTCCGTTTGACGGATTTGGATAGGCTAAAAAGCCTGAGGTTAAAGCATTTTCATTAATTCCGGTAGTATTGCCCAGTGGAATAAAGTTGCCGCCGGAAGGAAGAACTGCAAATAGTCCGAAACCAGCGCCATTGCTGTTGTCTCCAGGTGAAAGGAACCCTGAGGCAAGTACTGCAAGAGCCTGTCCCTGAAGGCCAAAATCAGCCAGAGGTGCATTAAAGGTGGCAACGGTCACATCACCAGCTTCGTTACGGATATCGAGTTGATAGTTTGCGGTTGGTAGCTCGAGGTAACCAGCAAAGGCTCCATAGGATAGATTATCAACAATAGTGCCTGCTCCGGCAAAAACTTCAACTATGTCAACAACAGGAGCATCGGTTGCGCCGTGAAACACAAGCACATCAGTATTTGATGAAGCTGTCGCTTCCTCTCTGGCCATATCATAAACATAAATATCGAATGGCTGAACAGGTGAGTACCCTGATGCACTAACGATTCCATTTGCGATGAGGATGTACTTTTTGTCTGATTCCAGATTGTAAGTAAATCTTGCCAGCGCATTTGTAGTATCGGTTGAGTTAGCGGGCTGAATCACCACATCAAAATCAACGCCGGCAGGAGCATCAATAAAAGGAGAAGCTGTGCGGAAAGCAAAGTTGTCGATCAAAAGAACATTGTTCAACCACACATCAACTTCTGAGGCAGCAGCATCGGCAGCATTGTGCATTACCTGCACGCGGGCAGTAGGAGCTATATAAACCGGCAGAGGAATGAGTGCGCCACCTGTAGGCAAGGCAACAAATAATCCGAAAGCAGCTCCATTATTGTTATTGGCAGGATTAAGGAATCCGCTGGCAACTACTGCCAGAGCCTGTCCGTTTAGCCCAAGTGTTGCAAGTGGTGCACTGTAAGAGGCTACGGTAACTGTTCCGGTTTCATCGCGTACCTCAAGCACATAGTCTGCGGTTGGCAATTCCAGATATCCGGCAAAATTGCCATATGAAAGATTGTCAATGATTGTTCCTGCACCAACACCGATTTCAACTACATCAACGGTGGGAGCATCGGTTGAGCCATGGAACGCAACAATATCTGTATTGGAGGAGTTTGATGCTGCTTCCCTGGCTCCGGCAAGCGGATAGAGATCAAATGGAGTCGCAGGGTTGTAGCCATCAGGAATCACTATGCCATTGGCAACCAGCATGTACTTTTCGCCGCCAGCCAGATTGTATGTGAAACGAGCCAGTGCATTTGTAGTATCGGTTGAGTTTGCAGGCTGAATAACTACATCGAAGTCAACACCGGCAGGAGCATCAATAAATGAAGTGGCAGTGCGGAAAGCAAAGTTGTCGATCAAAAGTGCATCGTTAAGCCATACATCAACTTCCGCTGCAGCAGCATCGGCTGAATTATGGATTACCTGTAAACGTGCTGTGGAGATTTCAACAGCAGGCAGAGCTACCAATGGTCCGCCTGAAGGAAGTGCAACAAAAATTCCGAAAGCTTCGCCGTTGTTGTTTGCTGAAGGATCCAGGAATCCTGAGGCTACAGCTACTGCAGCCGCTCCATTTAGTCCCAGCGTAGCCAGTGGTGCAAGATATTCGGCTACTACATTGGTTCCGCTTGCATCACGAACCTGTATTCTGTAGTCTGCCGCCGGAAGTTCAAGATATCCGGCAAATTCCCCGTATGAAATGTTATCAACTATGGTTCCTGCACCAACGCCAACCTCAACTATATCAACAGTTGGAGCATCGGTTGAACCGTGAAATACGAGTACATCAGTGTTTTCGGGTGAATTGGCAGCTTCCTGACCCATTCCATAAACATAGATATCGAAAGGTGTTGCAGGATTGTAACCGGTAGGAACAACTATTCCGTTGGCTACAAGAACGTAAGTTTCTCCATCCATCAGATTGTATGTGAAACGGGCAAGTGCATTTGTAGTGTCGGTTGAGTTTGCGGGCTGAATGACCACATCAAAATCAACACCGGCGGGAGCATCAATAAAAGGAGAAGCTGTGCGGAAAGCGAAGTTGTCGATCAAAAGAGCATCGTTCAACCAAACATCAACTTCAGCGGCGGCTGCATCGGCAGAATTGTGAATTACTTGCAAACGGGCAGTTGGCGTGTAAACCGGGAGTTCAACCAGCGCACCACCAGAAGGAAGAGCAACGAACAAGCCGAAAGCTGCGCCGTCATTGTTTACAGCTGGATTCAGAAATCCTGAAGCAACCACTGTCATAGCAGCACCTTGCAGACCCAGTGTAGCAAGCGGAGCCTGATACATAGCTACAGTAACGGTTCCGGTTTCGTCGCGGATTGCGAGCACATAATCATCTGTGGGTAACTCAAGGTAGCCGGCAAATTCACCATATGAAAGGTTGTCAACAATGGTACCTGCACCAACGCCTGTTTCAACAACATCAACAGTTGGAGCATCGGTTGAACCATGAAATACAAGTACATCAGAATTTTCGGGTGAATTGGCAGCTTCCTGTCCCATTCCATAGACATAAATATCGAAAGGTGTTGCAGGATTGTAACCGGTAGGAACAACTATTCCATTGGCTACAAGAACGTAAGTTTCTCCATCCATCAGATTGTAGGTGAAGCGGGCAAGTGCATTTGTAGTGTCGGTTGAATTTGCTGGCTGAATGACCACATCAAAATCAACACCGGCAGGTGCATCAATAAAAGGAGAAGCTGTGCGGAAAGCGAAGTTGTCGATCAAAAGAACATCGTTCAACCAAACATCAACTTCGGCGGCAGCAGCATCGGCAGAATTGTGAATTACCTGCAAACGGGCAGTTGGGGTATAAACCGGAAGTTCAACCAACTCACCACCAGAAGGAAGAGCAACGAACAAGCCGAAAGCTGCGCCGTCATTGTTTACAGCTGGATTCAGGAATCCTGAGGCAACCACTGTCATGGCAGCACCTTGCAGACCTAGGGTAGCAAGCGGAGCCTGATACATAGCTACAGTAACGGATCCGGTTTCATCTCGGATTGCGAGCACATAATCATCGGTAGGCAACTCAAGGTAACCGGCAAATTCACCATATGAAAGATTGTCAACAATGGTTCCTGCGCCAACGCCTGTTTCAACAACATCAACAGTTGGAGCATCGGTTGAACCATGAAATACAAGTACATCAGAGTTTTCGGGTGAATTGGCAGCTTCCTGTCCCATTCCATAAACATAGATATCGAATGGAGTTGAAGGATTGTAACCGGCAGGAACAACTATTCCATTGGCTACAAGAACGTATTTGCTTCCACCAGTGAGATTATATGTAAAACGGGCCAAAGCATTTGTAGTGTCGGTTGAATTTGCGGGCTGAATCACCACATCAAAATCGACACCTGCAGGAGCATCAATAAAAGGAGAAGCTGTGCGGAAGGCAAAGTTGTCGATCAAAAGTGCGTCGTTAAGCCATACATCAACTTCGGCTGCAGCAGCATCGGCAGAATTGTGAATTACCTGCAAACGTGCAGTTGAAATTGGAACAGCAGGAAGAGCTACAAGGTCTCCGCCGGAAGGAAGTGCAACAAACAGACCAAAAGCGGGGCCATTGTTGTTGATGGATGGATCAAGAAATCCTGAAGCAACTACAACCGCAGCAGCTCCATTAAGGTTCAATGTTGCAAGAGGTGCATCAAACTGAGCGATAGTAGTAGTGCCAGTCTGATCACGAATCTGAAGACTAAAGTCCAGGGTAGGAAGTTCAAGGTAACCGGCAAATGCGGAGTATGCAAGATCATCGACAATTGTGCCTGCGCCAACACCAACTTCTACTACATCAACAACAGGCGCATCGGTAGAGCCGTGGAAAACAAGTAAATCAGTGTTTGCTGGATTCGTTGCAGATTCGCGTCCCATTGGATAAACATAAATATCAAATGGTGTTGCGGGATTGTAACCATCGGGAACAACAATTCCGTTAGCAACCAGAACATAAGTTTCACCATCAGTCAGATTATAGGTGAAACGAGCCAGCGCGTTGGTCGTGTCGGTTGAATTAGCAGGCTGTATGACTACATCGAAATCAACACCGGCCGGAGCATCAATAAACGGAGATGCGGTCCGGAAGGCAAAGTTGTCGATTAAGAGGCCATCATTCAGCCATACATCAACTTCCGAAGCAGCAGCATCGGCTGAGTTGTGGATTACCTGAATTCTGGCCTGACCGAAAATGGCCAATGCCGGGATTAATAAAAGTAAGGTAAAAAAGGAACGAAGGGTAAAAATGTGATTTTTCATCGTCAAGTGTTTTTGGTGAATATGATTTAGTTAGTTGACAAACATTAAACTAACTTAAAAGAAAAATGTTTAATGAAAGCAGATAAAAAGTAAACAAAAAAATGTTAAAAAATAGTTAAATGTGAAATAAAATTCATTTAAAGTATTTAAAAACAGGGTTATAAGTAATTATTTCAGTTCTAATATTGTTTATCAAAAATACAAATAAATTAAACATAGCAATTTGATCAATGAACAAACCCGTTTGATTTAATGTTATTGTTAAAAAATAAACAATGGAACTAAAAAATGCACTTTTAGCTAAAACTGATATAAAACTAACACAATGGATGGCCCGCAACGGTATTCTTTTCCTGCGCCTGAGTGTCGGAATAATTTTTTTGTGGTACGGCTTTCTGAAATTTTTCCCTGATGTGAGTTCGGCCGAATCGCTTGCCACCCGAACCATTGAAATGCTTTCTTTTGGGATTGTGTCTGGAAAATCAGCAATGATTATTTTGGCATCCTGGGAAGTACTGATAGGGTTGGGATTGATCTCCGGTTTGTTTCTCAGGGAAACTCTCCTGCTTTTATTCATGCAGATGGCAGGAACGATGACGCCTTTGTTCCTTTTTCCTGCAGAAACATTTACAATTTTTCCCTGGGTACCAACCCTTGAAGGTCAGTACATCTTTAAAAATCTTGTTATAATTTCTGCCGGTATTGTCATCGGAGCGACCGTCAGAGGCGGCCGTTTATTGTCGGTACCTGTAAAAGATTTATCCTGAATTTAATTCTAAATTTATTATGCCTGTTTTCACTTCCACACAATTTGTAAAAACGGATATTGAAAAATGCTGGTCATTTTTTTCTGATCCTTCCAATCTATCAGTAATTACACCGTCTGAAATGAATTTCAGGATACTTTTTCCAAAGCCAATGCCCGAAATGTATCCGGGTATGATTATTCAATATAAGGTGAGTCCGCTTCTGAATATACCTATGGAATGGATTACTGAAATCTCACATGTTTCAAAACCTCATTATTTTGTTGATCTGCAATTGAAAGGGCCTTACAATTTATGGCACCATCAGCATTTGTTCGAAGAAGTTGAGGGAGGGGTAAAAATGACAGATATTGTTACCTATCAGCTTCCTCTTGGAGGGCTGGGGGAGTTTTTAGCCGGCTGGTTTGTTCATAAAAAGGTGGCTGCCATTTTTGAATATCGAAGTAAGGTGATTGATTCAGCATTCGGATAACAGATTCCTGAATGGTAGCCTTACTTTTCAAAAGAATTATCCGCGATATTTCATAGTTTTGCGCCACAAACCAACTCTTTGGTAATTCTGCAATGACAAAATCCGGGAAATCTCTTGTAGTCGGCTCATTAGCGATCTGTATTTCTGCAAGCCTTTGGGGGCTTGATGGTATTGTGCTGACCCCTCAACTTTATAACCTCAACATAAACTTTGTTGTATTTATACTGCATGCATTGCCATTTTTGCTCATGAATATTTTCTTTTTCAGAGAATACAGGCATTTGGCAACTTTTTCCGGACGGGATTTCCTGTTTTTGTTCTTAGTTTCACTAACCGGCGGAGCTTTGGGAACCATGGCTATTGTAAAGGCTTTGTTTTTGGTTGAATTTAAAGATCTGTCGGTTGTTGTTCTGCTTCAAAAATTACAGCCGGTTTTTGCAATAATACTTGCTGCAATCTTGTTGCGTGAACGATTAAATAAAAGTTTTGCACTTTGGGCCGCAATTGCTATTGTTGCCGGCTATTTTCTGACTTTTGGCTTTTCGTTACCCGATTTTAATACAGGAGATAAAACAAGCCTTGCTGCAGGTTATTCGCTTCTTGCTGCTTTTTGTTTTGGATCAGCCACTGTTTTGGGCAAAAGACTATTAAGAAACCTGTCTTTTACGTCTGCAACTTTTTACCGTTATGGATTTACTTCGGTAATTATGCTGTTTTTTGTGATTTTCGCGGGAAGTATCGGCGAATTTAAAAATGTTACTGTCCATAATTGGAAGATTATACTGTTGATTTCAATTACCGTTGGTTCAGGAGCAATATTTCTTTATTACTTCGGCCTAAAAAAAGTGCCGGCAATGCTCGCCTCAATATGTGAGCTCTGCTTTCCTCTTTCGGCTATAGTTTTTGACTATTTCTTCCACAATAAAATACTCAGTCTGGTGCAATGGATAAGTGTTGCTGTAATGCTTTTTGCAATTGTCAGAATTAATATGACCAGTCGAAAACAGAATCCCGAATCGGTAGAGGTAAGTTAGCCAGAAATGATTTCGTCAGGATTAATCAATTGCTTGGCATAGTTAAAGCATTAAGAATGGTTTTAGAAACATTATAAATAGAAAAACCGGGAGAAATCCCGGTTTTTATCAAATATCTATAGTCGAAACCTACTATTCTTTTTCAGTGTCAGCACCTTTTCTTAATACAAGAAATGCATAACCGCTGAATATTACGGTTGTTAACAATTGAATCCAGATAGGAGTGGAGATAAGTCCGGGGCCTATCAGAACCGCAGAAATAAAAATTGCTTTCAGCAGATAGTACACAGCTTTACTCACGATAATGGCACTTACCATAGCTGCAAAATTGTTTTTAACCCTTTCGCGAAGCATAAAGAACAGCCAGACATTCAGGGTAAGTTCCGCGGAAATCAGCAGCATTTTGTAAAAAACAGGATGTGCCGAAATGGCAAAGGAAAACAATGGCAGAGTAGCTGCGAGTAAATAAGCATTCCGGCGGTCACCATGAACCATAGCCAGTATCAACATCAACCTCATGGGCTCTATCAGATAAAGCGGAAAATTAAGCAAGTGCGATAAGGTTGGAATAAAATAAATCAGCAGAAGTGCTGCTGAATTTATTAAAATACTACTTATTACTGGCTTGCGCGCGACGACGAGGGTGCTCATGGTTCGATTTTTAATGATCTGTTAATATTTTTGAATCTGATGATTCATGCGTTTACAAAAATATAATATTGTTTCTTTCGGGAATATAAATATTTAAAAATTTTCACCATCTTTCGCTGAAATACTTATTTTTACATCCTTATTTTGTGAAATTCAGTCTGTATGTGTTGCGCAACAGATGTAAACCAATTGAATTATGAAACGTCGCGATTTTCTTGTGAATAGTGTCAGTGCAGGTCTTGTAACCGGTGCTGCTGTTGGTTTTGGAGATGTAGCCAGTCTGGCTGCTGCTACTCTGCAAGTGCAGAATGACTGGGATCTGGTAGCAGTGCGCGATGGCGAGCCTGAAGTGATGTTCGACCGGGCCATTGCTTCCCTTGGCGGGATGAGTAAATATGTAAAAAAAGGCCAGAAAGTGGTTGTAAAGCCCAATATTGGCTGGGATGTTTCTCCCGAAAGGGCCGGAAATACAAACCCGAAGCTTGTGGGGCGCATTGTTAAGCACTGTTTTGATGCCGGTGCTTCTGAGGTGTATGTTTTCGACAATACCTGTGATGCATGGAATCTCTGTTACAAAAACAGCGGCATCGAAAAAGCGGTAAAAGATAATGGTGGCAAAATTGTTCCAGGGAATACCGAAAGTTACTATAAATCCATACAGATACCCAAAGGTAAAAGCCTGAAAGAAGCAAAAGTACATGAGTTGATCCTCAATTCCGATGTATTTATTAATGTGCCTGTCCTTAAACATCATAGTTCAGCCAGTGTAACGCTGGCTATGAAAAACCTGATGGGCATTGTGTGGGATCGCCGCTACTGGCACCGCAACGACCTGCATCAGTGCATCGCCGATCTGGTTACCTGGCGCAAACCTAACCTGAATGTCATTGACGGTTACCGCGTCATGATGCGTAATGGGCCACGCGGAGTTTCTGAAGCCGATGTGGTTACCATGAAACAGCTTATTGTTTCTGCTGATATTGTTGCTGCTGATGCTGCTGCAGCCCTTATTTTTGGTAGTAAACCTGAAGATATTCCCCACATCCGCATTGCACATGAAATGAAACTTGGCAATATGCAGCTCGAAATGTTAAAGATTAACAGGATAAAAATCTGATATGCGTAAATTGTTTTGGCTCAGATTTTTGCGGATTGGCGTTTCTGTTTTTTTTCTTCTGCTTACCAGCCTTATTTTTCTTGATCCGGCTCAGTGGATTCCTCATTGGTTCACATCGGCTGTTGTGTGGCCACAATTTGCGCCTTCCGTTTTAAAGTTTACAGTTTCTGTTGGTCTGGCAGCTGCAGGATTTATCTTGTTTACTTTGCTGGCTTTTCTTTTCGGAAGGGTTTACTGTTCATCGGTATGCCCTGTTGGAACTTTACAGGATATAATCTCGTGGCTGCGAAAACGTTTTTTCAAACAAAAACCGTTAAAATATGCCCGCCCTCAGAATGTTTTAAGATATGTCTTGCTGGCATTGGTGGTGATTTCATTTATTTTCGGAACCTCACTATTGGTCAACCTGCTTGATCCTTACAGCAATTTCGGGCGGATTATGACGAATCTTGTTCGCCCAGTTTTTCTTGCCGGAGGTAACGGGCTTGCAACCATTCTTGAGAAGAATGACATCTTCTGGATGCCTAAAACAACCTTCAAGGCTTATCATCTGACTTCCTTAGGATTTGCATCAGGTTTTCTATTGCTCATTGGCTGGATGTCGTTTGTCCGCGGTAGGCTTTTTTGTAATACGATTTGTCCGGTGGGCAGTTTGCTCGGATTGTTTTCGCGATTTTCTGTTTTCAAAATCTCTCTTGATAAAGTTGCCTGCAACAGTTGCGGACACTGCAGCAAAGTTTGCAAAGCTCAATGTATTGATGTAAAAAGCAAGGAAGTTGACTTTTCGCGCTGCATTGCATGTTATAACTGTCTGGATGCCTGTCCTTCCGATGGAGTGTTGCTTTCACTGAAAAGAGATCCGCATTTGCTGGTTTCCGGAGTCATAAATCCTGATCAGAATAAAAATCGCAGAACCATTTTAAAAGCTGTGATGTTGATTACTGCATTTGCCACTACCCGCAGTTTTGCAGCACGTGTAACCGGTGGCGAAAAACCAACCGAAATTCCGGAGGACAAAAATAATTTTGCGTCTCCACCCGGTTCTTATGGACATGATCATTTCAACAAAAACTGCACTGCCTGTCATTTATGTATAAGTGTTTGTCCTACTCATGTTTTGCAGCCATCCTTCCTTCAATACGGATTACATGGACTGATGCAGCCATATATGGATTATCATTCAGGGTTCTGCAATTTCGATTGCACGCTTTGCAGCGATATTTGCCCGACCGGAGCTATTCTGCCCATTTTGCCTGAGAAAAAGAAACTTGAGCAAATCGGCATCGCCAAATTCATTGAGAAAAACTGTGTTGTTTACACAGATAATACCGATTGTGGTGCATGCTCAGAACACTGTCCTACCAAAGCAGTTGATATGGTTCCCTATAAGGATGGACTTACCATTCCATTGGTTGATGAAAAAATATGTATTGGATGCGGAGCCTGCGAATATGCTTGTCCCACTAAGCCATACCGCGCAATATTTGTGGAAGGCAATCTTCTTCATATTCAGGCCGAGGTGCCTGTACACGACGAAATAGTGATAGAGGAAACGGAAGAAGATTTCCCGTTTTAACGAATCAATACCACGCTGATCAGGCTGGTGCGGAAAAAAGCCAATTAAGATATCATAAAAAAGGCCGTCCATTTAATGACGGCCTTTTGATAACTTTTAAAATTTAAACAACCGGATACTTCTTGAATATCTGATCAGAATGGAGCAACAGATCAATGTATTGTGCTCGTTTATAAATATAAGGATCCTTAACATTGGCTTTAGAAAGCTTGCCTCTGAAATCAGAGAGATTGCTGAAGTTGTGCTTTTCCATAAATTTCTCCAGATCATTTAATATATCCGAAATCAGTTCGGGTTTATGTTTGTAAAGCGCGCTGACGATCTGAACGGATTCGGCACCTGCTAACAACATTTTGGCAACGTCGTTACCTGTGTAAATTCCGTTTGCTCCGCATATGGATGCATTGGTGTTGCCATGCAAAACGCCGGCATAGCGCAGTGCAAGGCGGTAATCGCCGTCGTTGCTCAGGTTGAATGGCGTACTGTGCTGCAGCGAATCCAGATTAATATCCGGCTCAAACATTCTGTTAAAAAGAACAAAGGCTTTTGCCCCGGCTTTTTCCATTCGTTTAATAACCTGAAGAGGGTTGGTGTAGAAAGAGCTAAGCTTGACGCTAACCGGGATGCTAACTTTCTTGCAAACCTGCTCAACAACAGAAACCTGCTCATCTTCAATGGATTTTGCATCGGTTGTAAAATCACGGGGAACCGAAAAGAAGTTCAGCTCCAGTCCGTCAACTCCGGTTTTTTCAATAAGTTCGGCATACTCAACCCAGGTTTCTGTAAAAACACAATTAAGACTTCCAATCAGGGGAATGTCGAGCAATGCCTTGGCTTCCTTTAGTTTCAGCAGGTGCTCTTCAGGTCCGGCGTGCTGCATATCGGGATAGAGACTGATCATTTCGGCATTGCGCTCGTTGTAAAGTTCCATCTCATCCTGAAACTGAATACTTTCCAATTGTATCTGCTCTTCAAACAATGATTTGTAAACAATAGCCGATGCACCGGCATCCTGCAGTCGCCTAAGCATATCGGGGTTGTTTACCATGTTGCTCGAACCCACAATTATTGGATTCTTTAAAGGAATTCCCATGTAATTAACAGCCAGTTTTGTCATAGTGCTTTCTCTTGATTAATTTATGTATTTACGTTTGAAACTATTAACAATATCTTTACATTTTTTGTTTTTGATTGGTTTAAGAATATTTGAATGTTTTAGCAGAAATGTTCAACAAGAATGATTCCTATCGATGATTTCAAGGGAAAACCGTTTGCTTTAACCCCTAATATCACTTTAAGAAGGAGAGATGATGCTGGTTTTTTCATAAGAGCCAAACCTTTGCAATCGATTGCTGCATTGCCACCGGTAATAACTTAACTATATTTTTGTGAAGTAGGCTAAAGAATGATTTTTTCTATTTTAGGCCCGGATATTGGGTTCTGACGGATTTTCTTAATTAAACTCATTATAAATTAGGTCTTAAGGGGCTATATGGAGTCTTTAAATGGAGAAATCATCCTTTAAAATCAGTAATTTTGCACTGCTTTTCAATAAAAAATACGAGTAATTGTTAATGAGCGTTTTAAATCAAAACTGATATGACAAAAAAGAAAAATTTTGTTACCTGCGACGGAAACTATGCTGCCGCGCACGTTGCATACATGTTCAGCGAAGTAGCAGCCATCTATCCCATTACGCCTTCGTCAACCATGGCCGAATATGTTGATGAATGGGCTGCCTATGGACGGAAAAATATTTTTGGCGAAACCGTTAAGGTAGCTGAAATGCAATCGGAAGCCGGTGCTGCAGGTGCAGTGCACGGATCGCTTCAGGCCGGAGCTCTCACAACCACTTATACTGCATCGCAGGGTTTGTTGCTGATGATTCCGAATATGTACAAGATTTCCGGTGAGTTGCTCCCGGCTGTATTCCATGTTTCAGCCCGCAGCCTTGCTGCTCAGGCTCTTTCGATTTTCGGTGATCACTCCGATGTTTACTCCACACGTCAGACCGGATTTGCTATGCTTGCAACCGGCAGCGTTCAGGAAATATTAGATCTTGCTGGTGTTGCCCATCTTGCTGCCATCAAATCCAGGGTTCCTTTCCTTCATTTCTTTGATGGTTTCCGAACATCTCATGAAATTCAAAAAGCAGAGGCTCCATCAACCGAAGATCTGGCTGCATTGCTCGACTGGGATGCTTTGAAAGCTTTCCGCGAACGCGCACTCAATCCTGAACATCCTGTAACCCGCGGTACTGCACAAAATCCTGATATTTACTTCCAGTCGCGTGAAGCTGCAAACAGTTTTTATGATGTGCTTCCCGATGTTGTGGAAAATTACATGCAGCAGATTACAAAGCTTACCGGCCGCGAATATCATCCGTTTACCTATTATGGTGCTCCTGATGCTGAAAATGTGCTGATTGCAATGGGTTCAATTACCGATACCATTAAGGAAGTAGTTGATCATCTCAACGCGCAAGGCGAAAAAACCGGACTGGTTTCTGTTCATCTTTACAGACCTTTCTCAGCCAAATATTTCTTCAATGTAATGCCAGAATCGGCAAAACGTGTTTGTGTACTTGATCGCACCAAAGAAATCGGCGCCAATGGAGAACCTTTATACCTCGATGTAAAGGAAATGTTCTACGACAGAGCTGAAAAACCAATTATTGTTGGTGGACGCTATGGTCTCAGCTCAAAAGATACTACGCCTGCAATGATAGTTTCGGTTTTCAACAACCTGAAGAGTGCTGAGCCTAAAAACCGCTTCACTGTTGGTATTGTTGACGATGTAACCTTCCTTTCGCTTCCTTTGATTCCTGAAATCAACCTTGCTCCGAAAAGTACTTTCCAGGGAAAATTCTATGGAATCGGTGCCGATGGAACTGTTGGAGCAAACAAGAATTCAATCAAGATTATCGGTGAAACTACCGATAAATACTGCCAGGCATATTTTGCTTACGATTCCAAGAAATCAGGAGGTGTTACTACTTCTCACCTTCGTTTCGGCGATACTCCCATCCGTTCACCTTACCTTGTAAATACTCCTGACTTTGTTGCCTGCCATGTTCCTGCTTATCTCGATAAGTATGATATGCTGAAAGGCCTCAAAAAAGGCGGAACTTTCCTGTTGAACAGCATATGGGATGTGGAAGAAACCAAAAAGCACCTTCCCGATCATATGAAGCGCTTTATGGCTGAAAATGAGATTAATTTCTACATCATCAACGCCACCATGATTGCCGAAGAAATCGGACTAGGTGGACGCACCAACACCATTATGCAGGCTTCATTCTTCCGTATTTCAGAGGTTATTCCTTACGAAAAGGCTGTTGATTACATGAAGAAAGCCATTATAAAGGATTTTGGCCGCAAGGGTGAGGAGATTGTAAAAATGAACCATGCTGCGATTGATCGCGGTGGTGAAGTTATTAAAATTGAGATTCCTGCCGATTGGAAAAAATTAGTACCTCAGAAAGAAGGCATTGAAATTGATGTGCCCGATTTCATTAAAAATGTGGTAATGCCAATCAATGCCATGAAAGGAGATGACCTTCCGGTTAGTGCTTTCCTTGGTCGCGAAGACGGAACTTTCCCCGCAGGAACTACTGCATACGAAAAACGCGGAATTGCTGTTCACGTTCCAAGATGGATATCTGAGAACTGTATTCAGTGTAATCAATGTGCTTATGTTTGCCCTCACGCCTGTATTCGTCCTTTCCTTATCGATGAAAACGAAATGAAGGCATTGCCCGATGGCACTTCAACATTAAAAGCAATTCCCAAAACATTTGAAGGACTTCAGTTCCGTATTCAGCTGAGCCCGCTCGATTGTACAGGTTGTGGTAACTGTGTGGATGTTTGTCCCGCAAAAACCAAAGCCCTTGAACTTGAGCCACTCGAAAGCCAGATGGATCAGGATAATCTCTGGAACATCGTTTCAAAGACCGTTACTTATAAAGATACCATTGTAAATAAAGAACAGAATGTAAAGAACAGTCAGTTCGCACAACCTCTGTTTGAGTTTTCAGGAGCTTGTACCGGTTGCGGAGAAACACCTTATATCAAGCTGATCACCCAACTTTACGGCGATCGCATGATGGTTGCAAATGCAACAGGTTGTTCATCGATTTACGGAGGTTCTGCTCCTTCAACTCCATATACAGTTAATGCAAAAGGCGAAGGTCCTGCATGGGCAAATTCACTTTTTGAAGATAATGCAGAGTATGGCTTTGGAATGGCTACCGGAGTTTCCAAACTTCGCGAGCGCATTGCCCTTCGCATGGGCATAATCATCAATGGTGATTACAATGCTGATCTCAAAACTGCTTGTCAGGAGTGGATTGCCGGCATGAACAATGCTGCACTATCGCGTGAAGCCTCTGTAAATGTGCTTGCACTGCTCGAAAAAGAGAACTCAGATGTTGCAAAAGAACTGCTAGCTCTCAAACAGTATTTCGTTAAGAAATCAGTTTGGATGTTTGGTGGTGATGGCTGGGCATATGATATCGGATACGGTGGACTGGATCATGTAATTGCTTCGGGTGAGGATGTAAATATTCTGGTAATGGATACCGAAGTTTATTCCAATACCGGTGGACAGGCTTCCAAATCTACTCCGGTAGGTGCTGTTGCCAAGTTTGCTGCCAGTGGCAAGAAAGTTCGCAAAAAAGACCTCGGAATGATGGCCATGAGTTATGGTTACGTTTATGTAGCTCAGGTTGCAATGGGTGCCAATCAGACTCAATATCTCAAAGCATTGCGTGAAGCAGAAGCATATCCCGGACCATCACTTATTATTGCCTATTCGCCATGTATCAATCACGGCATCAAGGCAGGTATGGGTAAAGCTCAGGATCAGCAGATTCATGCAGTGGAAGCAGGTTACTGGTCAATGTACCGTTACAACCCAATGCTCGAGGAAGAAGGAAAGAATCCGTTCCAACTTGATTCCAAAGAACCTGATTTCAATAAATTTCAGTCTTTCCTTGATTCAGAAGTTCGTTATACCACGCTTAAGAAATCATTCCCCAAAGAAGCCGGCGAATTATTTGCAGCTGCCGAGGAGAATGCAAAATGGCGTTATTACAGCTATCGCAGGATGGCAGATATGGACTTTACAAAGAAATAATTTGCAGAGTCTTTCAATAGAGTTAATTTTGAGCCGGGAATTTTCCCGGCTCTTATTTTTTATACCATGAAAAAGTATTTTTTGCCTTTAATGCTGGTTTTTGCTTTTGTAATTTCATCATGCTGTCGCGATAAAGAAACAAAAACCGTTGAACCGGTCGGTCAAGCGCTGAAGGATGCAGCTGTTTTATCTTACGACTCTGCTTTCAGAGAATTCGTGAAAAATGAGCATATGGTAATGGCAACACTGTATCAGCAGACTGCTGCCGAGTACAGGGCATTATGCTATCAGGCATTCAACATCGGAAAATTTATGCTTGATGCCGATCTTAACGATAAATCGGTAGATAAACACCGCATCATAGTGCTCGATGTGGATGAAACCGTGCTCGACAACAGCCCTTTTCAGGCAAAGTCTGTGCTCGAAAGTACTTCCTATCCTGTAAACTGGGATAAATGGTGTAATCTGGCGAATGCAGAGCCACTTCCCGGTGCACTTGAATTCCTCAACTATGCCCGGGCAAATGGCGTAAGCATTTTCTATATCACAAACCGAAAAGATTACCTGAAAGATGTAACCATTAAAAATCTGGCTGATATGGGCTTCCCTCATGCTGATACTGAGCATGTTATAACCCGATCGGCAGAAGCCAGCAAAGAAAGTCGCCGGCAGGAACTGCTGAAAAAATATCATATTTCACTGCTTTTTGGCGATAATCTGAATGATTTTGCTGATGATTTTGAAGGCAGGAATGTTAAGTCACGCCTGAATGCAGTGGATCAGGTTAGTAAACAATTTGGCCGTAAATTCATCGTATTGCCAAATGCCATGTATGGCGACTGGGAGAATGCACTTTACGATTACAGCTCTAAAGTAAATGATTCAGTTAAATTTGAAATGCGCAGAAAAGCACTGAAATCATTTTAATCTGAGATTACTATATCCATACTGATGTCGTTTTCATCGGAGGGTACTTCATTAACCAGCTGAAAATCAAAACAGATTCCGGATTTGTAAGCAGTCAGATGCTTGAGGAATTTGTCATAGTAAGCTTTTCCTCGCCCCATTCGATTGTTATTCCGGTCAAATGCCACACCGGGAACAATCACAAAGTCAATGAGGTTATAATCAGTAAATTCCGGGCCGTCAGGTTCGGGAATGCCATATAAATCGCCGGAAATCAATTGGTTTTCGCTTTTGTATTCCTTAATCAGCATTGTATCTTCATCCACCGATGGAAGCAGAATGCGTTTAATCTGCGACCACTTTCTTACAAAATCATGGGTATAAACTTCGCCCTGAATTGACCAGTAGGCAAGTATTACATTTGCATTCTGAAACACGGACAACTGCTCAATTCCTGACATGATCATCGCAGAAGAAGAGAAATAATCTTCCTTGCTCTGTAAGGCTTTTCTTTTCCTTATTTCCTGCCTCAGCAGCTTTTTGCGATAGAAAATATCATCCATAATAAACAGCTGATTTGCTTTTGATTTATTAATTTAATGATAAATCCCGCCAGAACTGAATATGTCTGGCGGGATTTATTCAGCTGGTTTTAGCAGCTTAATAGATACTCATTATGAATGGTAGTCTTGCCTGAACGCCTTCCATTTCAGTAAGAGCCTTAATTTCAACAAAATACGAGTACAATGCACCAAGTTCTTTTTTTAGTCTGCTTTCTGATGGGTTACCCTGCAGTTCATCCATAATTTTGGTGAATGGATCTTTTTGCTCCGGCAATGAAGTTATTTTGTAATCTTCAAGATTTGCCAATGTTGCTGCCACCTGAATGGCTTCTTTCAAACCACCCAGATTGTCAACCAATCCGTTGGCTTTGCCTTCGGTGCCGCTCCATACCCTGCCTTGTCCCAGGTTGTCAACTTCCGCAATTGTCATATTCCTGCCTTCCGACACATGGCCGATAAACACATCGTAAATACGTTCAACGCTGTTGGTCAACACTCTTTCTTCAAAAGGAGTCATTGGTCTGGTAACCGAAATATAATCAGCATGATCGTTGGTCATAACCCTGTCGATGGTTATGCCCATTTTATTTTTAAGCAGTTTGCTGAAGTCAGGAATTACGCCGAATACACCGATTGATCCGGTAAGGGTGGTTGGGTTGGAAATTATGGTATCGGCAGCACAGGCAATGTAATAACCACCCGAAGCAGCATAGTCTCCCATTGAGGCAACCACGGGTTTTGTTTCGCGGGCCAGTTTTATTTCGCGTAAAATCACATCCGAAGCAAGCGCACTTCCGCCGGGTGAGTTTACTCTGAAAACAATTGCTTTAACAGAGCTGTCGTTTCTGGCTTTTCGGATAGCTTTCGAAATCCTTTCAGATCCGATGGAATTCTCATTTCCTTCGCCACCACCAATGGTTCCTGAGGCATAGATAATAGCAATTTTATTCTTAGAATGCTTTTGTTTGCTATTCAATGGAGAATCCTTGTACTTCGATAGACCTATAAATTCAATTTTATGATCTTTCTCTTTTTTGAGTTTTTCTCTGATCAGGTCAAGTAGCTGATCTTTGTAAATAATCTGATCAGCGAAATTGTATTTAGCTGCATCTTCAGGCGTTTGAATCAGAAGTGAGTCAGCAATCCGGTTCAGATCCCCGATAGAGATGTTTCGCTGAGTGCTGATTCCTGTAAGTATATGATTCCAGATGGAACTGATGTAAGACAAAGTCTGCTCTTTATTCGCTTCGCTCATTTTATCGCTGATCAGCGGTTCAATGGCGCTTTTGTATTTTCCGTGTCTGATGATCTGGGCGTTGATATCCAGTTTGCCAAGTAATCCTTTGAAGAAGGTAATTTCTGCGGCCATCCCCCTGAAATCAAGCATTCCTTCAGGATTCAGACATATTTCATCTGAAACAGTAGCAAGGTAATAGGCTTTCTGCGAATACATTTCGCTGTACGAAATAATGAACTTTCCGGATTCCTTGAATTTCAGAAGTGCATTCCTTACTTCTTCTACCGTAGCCATACCTGAGCCTACCTGGCTTAGATTCAGAAAAATACCTTTGATATTGTCATCTGCAGCAGCATTTTCAATCAGCTCGATGGTTTCGAGAAGTCCGGGAGCCTTATTTACTGAAAAGAGAGTTGTTTCGCTGAAGCTGAAAGGGCTGTCGGTGCTACGCTCAGGAATGGGTTCTTCAAGGGTAAGCAACAAAACACTGCCCGGTTTAACTACCACTTCTTTCTTTCCGGCAAGTGCAATTATTCCGGCTAGTACTATGAATGCAAAAAATCCCATAATCAGCATGGTCAGGAAAAAACCGACCATCGATGCGAGCATAAATTTAAAGAATTGTCTCATTTTTGTTGTTTTATTTTTGTTAAAGCAAAGGTAGATGTTTTTATTTCAGTTTTTTGATTCATTCTCATTTTGACAAAATAAGGTGTTAAATCTTTTGTTCGACGCACTATTGCCGGTTTAGTTACAGAATTTCAAAGCTGATGTATCTCTATTTCAGAAATGTAATCCTGAAAAACCACATGAATGTTTTTTAAAAGCAACTTTCAGTTTTTTTCTTTCCATAAGCTGACTACTTTTGTGTTCTCTCATGAATAAGAAGATGGAACGAGTTTGTTTAATGTTGGGAAGTAACCTCGGTGATCGTAATTATCTGATTAGCAAGGCTATTGTGCTTATTGAAGAGCAGGTAGGCGTGAATTTGAAAACTTCGTCTATCTTCCTGACTGCGCCCTGGGGTACCAATAATCCATTGCCTTATCTTAACCTTGCTCTGAGCCTCTCAACTGATAAAAATGCGGAGGAAGTATTGAATCAGATATTATCAATTGAGAAAGAGCTGGGCAGAAGCAGGGATGGAAGTCTGAATGCTCCCCGTACAATTGATATTGACATCATTTTTTATGGCAAGCAGATTTTAAATACTGCGAAACTAACTCTTCCTCATCCAAGGATGCATCTCAGGCGTTTTGTTTTGCAGCCGCTTTCTGAAATTGAGCCTGATTTTATGCACCCGGTTTTGAATCTGTCAGTTGCTGAATTACTAAATAACTGTAATGATAATCTCGCTGTCAGTCTTTTGGAGATTTCTTCTTAAAGTTTGTAAATAAATGAAATACAATTATATAGCCATTGAGGGGACCATAGGAGCAGGAAAGACTTCACTTGCAGGAATGCTTGCAGAGGAGTATAATGCCCGTTTGATTCCTGAACAGTTTGAGGACAACGATTTTCTGCCAAAGTTTTACAAAGATCCCTCAAAATATGCTTTTCCACTTGAATTGTCATTTCTGGCCAGTCGATTCCAGCAGCTTAAGAATGAGCTATCGGTAAACGATTTATTTAAGCCGTTTACCATTTCCGATTATTTTATTAATAAGTCATTGATTTTTGCCAGACAAACACTGGCAGATGATGAATATGCTTTGTATTCAAAGTTATTCAGTATTATTAATCTTTCTCTTCCACGTCCTGATCTGTTGGTTTACCTTTATTTATCTGTTGATCGTTTGAAATCTAATATTCAAAAACGCGGACGACCTTATGAACTCGATATTGAGAATGAATATCTGACTAAAATACAGGGTGGTTATTTTGAGTACATCCGGCAACAGTCTGATACACGGATATTAATCATTGATACCAATCAATTGGATTTTGTTAATAATGCCGGCCATTATCAATTGATTAAAGGTATAATCATGAAAGACTATCCCTTAGGGATTCATACTATTGATCCATTTTGAGGATACAATTATCAGATGTAATTTATAAGTTTTAGTCGGAGAATTGAATACACTTCGGATTCATTTATGCCATTCAGACTGCAAATGCATATTTAGATTCATTCTCGCAAACAAATGCATTATATTTGTACGTGGAAGTGCGACGGTTAAATGGCTAATGCTTTCTGTGATGTCCTTCAAAACATAAATAATTTCTTTTCATCTTATATTTAACTTCGAAAATGCAGTTAACGGTTTCCATTGGTTCTGTTTTATTTCTCCTGGGTGCTTTTCTACTTGTTGTAACTGCATTGTTATTAAGGTATTTTAAGCTTTCTAACCAGAAAAACCAGATGATTGCTTTATTGAAAGAGCAAAACCGTTCTACTTTGCTCGTTCAGGATGAGTTAAAGGAGGCAAAAGAAAAAGCCATTCAATCTGACAGGTTGAAAACCTATTTCCTTGCCAATATGTCTCATGAAATCAGAACTCCCTTAAATGCGATAATGGGTTTTTCATCTCTTCTTCAGGATTCCAATCTCTCAGATTACGATCGGTTGCAGTTTGTAAATCTTATTCATGATAATAGCAACAAGCTGCTGGATGTTATGGGCGAAATTTTTGATATTGCACAGATTGAATCAGGCATTATTACCATGCAGGTAGAACCTTGCCAGATTAATGAACTCCTGATGAATCTTGTTTCCCAGTTTAATATTGAAAAATCATTAAACGGGAAGGAGCATATTTCAATAAGGACAAAGCGATCTAGCAAGGATGCATCTTTCTCTATATTAACCGACGAACACAAACTTCGGCAAACTCTTGTTAATCTGATTGAGAATGCACTTAAATACACCAACGAAGGGTCCATTGATATTGGCTATACTTTCAGGGATGATGATAAGGTGGAGTTTTATGTGAAAGACAGCGGAATAGGATTCAATCAGGAAAAACTTGATGTTTTGTTTCAGCGTTTCAGGCAGTTTGATGAAGGTCACAGCAGAACCTTTGGTGGTATAGGTCTGGGTCTTACACTTTCCAAAAAATTCGTTGAACTTTTAGGCGGGGAGATGTGGGCGGAGTCAACGCTGGGGAAGGGGTCGGTATTTTACTTTACATTGCCATATAAACCTGTGAATAGTTGAATATTCCGGAAAAAGAATGTCTCTTCATTTTTATATAATATTCCCCCCTGCAACGCGTAAACTGCGAATTCTTAACTCTGAGAATAACCTTCAGAAATTAAAAAAGCCCCGCTTTTAGGCGGGGCTTTTTTTTAATTATTAAACTCAATGTATTTAGCTCTGGAATTCTTTAAGAGAATCCATTAATTTTTTTCGCGTAAAGAAGATACGGCTTTTCACAGTCCCGATGGAAAGGTTCAGGTTTTCAGCAATCTCTTTGTATTTGTAACCAGATGTATGCATCTCAAATGGTTTGCGTTGATCTTCTTCCAGACGGGCAATTCCGGCTTTAATTTCTTTCGTGTTTAACTCACTTTCCGGAGAAACAAAATCTGACTTCCGGGGAATGTTAAGGTAGTAAAGATCTTCGGTTGTATCAACAATGGTATTGGCTTTTTGGTTCCTTCTGTAATTGTTGATAAAGGTGTTTTTCATGATTGTATAAGTCCAGGCCTTCAGATTGGTGTCGTCTGCAAATTTATCGCGGTGGGTAAGGGCCTTCAGGTATGTATCCTGAATCAGATCCTTTGCTTCCTCACGATTGTTGGTCAAAGTGTTTGCAAAATAGGAAAGGTTGTCATGTAGACTTATGAGCTTCCGGTTAAATTCAATAGCTGTCATGGGTATATGGTTTTTGGTTTGTCTATAACCTGTCTAACAAACATAGTGCAAAATTAAACAAATGTGATAATTTTGACATAAAATTAACAGTTGAATACTAAAAAAAATATTTAAAAAAGTTTAAGATGTTGATAATGAGCAATGAGCATTAAATTTGCTTATTTACAGTTTTGTGTAACAAAACGGCAGTTATGGTTAAACAAAAATATTTACTATAAATTGTCCTGATATGGGCCAAGTATTGTCCCTATACGGGAAAAACCATTTCTGCACCATGTAAGAAATTGGAAAGTAATCTGATAATCAAAGATGTAAATGATATGTCGCGGGGTGGTTCTTCAATTGTTTTTGTACTGTTATGGGACTATTATTTGTTAATAAGAGATCTTAACTAATTAACAAATATTTAAAAGTAATTTAAGGCGCTGTAAATCAGGTATTCAATCGTATAATTACTTCACGTATTTTTGACATGACAGTTTTCCCCTGACAGGTTGATTAACATAAAAAAGTACTGATTTGTTTAATTATTCACCTTGATTGCATTCAATAATTCTTCAGGGCTTCCAATTTTTACAACATTGTCAGGAAGTATAATTTTAAATTCATTTGCCTGATAACCTGTAATAAATACGGTATTCGCGGCAAATGCAATGGACAATTGCTGAATGTACTCTGTATATTTTTTTTGCGTAACCGGTGTGGTGATGGAGGTGAACAGGTAATCGATCCGGTGCTTGTTTTTGACTTCGAGCAAATCTTCAAATGGCACAGATTGGCCGAGATAAAGAACCCTGAAGCCAGATTTTTTGACCAGATAACTGTAAAACAGGAGCCCAAGTTCATGCCATTCGTTGGAAGGCAGAAACATCAGGAATGTCTTGGCATCGGGCTTATGCGAGCCTGATTGTCCGTCAATAGCAATAATTAATTTTTGCCTTACCAGATTAGAAACAAAATGCTCCTGAGCAGGATAAACACTTCCAATTTGCCAGAGCAATCCGATTTTTTCAAAAAAAGGATATAAAACCTTCACGACGGTATCATCGAATCCCAACTTAATAACAGAGGATGACAAAACCCTGTCAAATCTTGATTCGTCAAGGTCAATCATTGAAATAATCAGCTGTTCAATCTGATTATCAGAATCATAATTGGTTTCTGAAATGTCAATTATTCGTTCATTGATTTCATCATTGTTCATGGTGACAATGTTTGAAATCTTGATTCCATGCCTGTTAAGGATTGAAACATTCAACAATCTTTTCAGATCATTATCGGTGTAGTACCTGATATTGGTTGAAGTCCGCTCAGGAGATATTAACTGGTATCTCTTTTCCCAGATACGTATTGTATGGGCTTTAATACCTGTTAACTGTTCCAGATCCTTAATTGAGTATCTGATTGTGGGTTGTTCGCTGTAAAACATTTTTTTCTAAGCCTTTACATTTCCTTTTTAAACAACAGTTGTTTAAAAAAGTTTCAGGAATGTTTAAGATAAGTGAAAAACTATTCAACAATTGTCTGCCTTATTTACATTTCCTGCTGATTTTGAATAACAAAAGAGGCTTAACTTGTAATTAAAAGCGCTTTAGCAGGTATTCCTGCCAGACCTGAAATATCTTTACCACCGGCAGTTGCAAAATGTGGTTGTCCTCCTCCGCCTCCTTTTATTTCTCTGGCAAGTTCCTTAACCATATTTACAGCATTAAACTTTCCTGATTTCGAGAGTTCATCAGAAACTCCGACTGTTATGCCTGGTTTATTCTCATAATTGGTTCCAAGCACGATAATTAGATCGTTTGCCGATTCCATTAGTCTGAATGTCAAATCTTTGGCAATTGCAGGGTCGATTTCAAGATTCCGGGCAATAAGTCGTATTCCGTTATTGGGTTTTGCTATATCCAGAAGTTCACCGTACAATGATTTGACTTTTTCAGCATTTAAATGCTCAATGGCTGATCTTAGTCTGTTATTTTCCTCAATCAGATTTTTCACTCCTCTGATCGGATCAACCGGATTTTTAACCAGTTCCTTTACTTCCGTGAGAATTAAATTTTGATTCTCAAAATGTTCTTCTGCTTTTTCAGATGTAATGGCTTCAATCCTTCGCACGCCAGCCGCGATAGCAGATTCCGAAATGATTTTAAAAATTCCGATCTGTCCTGTTGCATGGGCATGTGTTCCTCCGCAAAGTTCCACAGAATCTCCAAATCTGATAACCCTGACCTGATCGCCGTATTTTTCTCCAAACAATGCAAGAGCTCCTGACTCTCTGGCTTTCTCCATAGGGACTGAGCGCATTTCATCCAATGGCATATTCTGCCTGATCTGGGCATTTACACTTTTTTCAATTTGTCTGATTTCTTCACTGCTCAGTTTCTGGAAGTGCGAGAAATCAAACCTGAGGTATTCCGGACTTACATATGAACCTTTTTGCTCAACATGTGTACCCAGCACATCGCGCAAAGCATGATGCATAAGGTGCGTGGCTGAGTGATTGCTGGCTGTATTCCGGCGTGCAGTTTCCGAAACAACAGCTTTTATTGTTGATGAAGGATCAGAAGGCAATGAGACAGTGCTATGAATTATCAGATTATTTTCCTTTTTTGTGTCGGTTACCAATATACGCTCTCCGTTGGCTTCGAGATATCCTGTATCACCAACCTGTCCTCCTGATTCAGCATAAAATGGAGTACTTGCCAGCGCAATCTGAAACGAATCTTTTCCTTTGCTGGTTACTTTCCGGTAACGGGTAATTTTTGTAGTGGTTTCAAGGGTGTCGTATCCTACAAAAGTTTCGTTTGCGGAATCATCAAAAATTACCCAGTCGCTGGTTTCCTGACTTGCATCTTTTCTCGAGCGCTCTTTCTGCAGCTCCAGACCTTTTTGAAAACCATCCATATCAACATCCAATTCCGACTCACGGGCCATGAGGCTGGTGAGGTCGATCGGGAAACCATAGGTATCATAAAGTTCAAAAGCAAAATCGCCCTGAATCATTTTTTCTCCCGGGTGTGCAATAATATACTGATTGAATTTTTGAATACCATGCGAAAGCGTTCTTAGAAAAGATGCTTCCTCCTCTGCAATTACCTTTTCAACAAGGCTTTGCTGTGCATTTAATTCAGTAAAGTATTCTCCCAGCTGAAGATTCAAAACCGGAATCAGCTTATGGATAAAAGGTTCGTTCAGGTTCAGGAAAGTATATCCATATCTGACGGCACGGCGTAAAATTCTCCGGATTACATAACCTGCTTTATTGTTGGATGGCAGCTGACCATCAGCAATGGCAAAGGCAATGGCTCTGAGGTGATCAGCCACAACACGCATGGCAATATCAGATTTTGGTGATTCACCATACTTTATACCACTGATTTCTGAAATTTTCCGGATAATGGGTTGAAAAACATCAGTATCGTAATTGGATTGTTTCTTTTGAAGTACCATACAAAGGCGCTCAAACCCCATTCCGGTATCCACATGCTTCGCCGGAAGCGATTGTAAACTTCCGTTTGCAAGGCGGTTATATTGCATGAAAACCAGATTCCAGATTTCAATAACCAAAGGATGGCTTTCATTCACAAGAGTAGCACCATCAATCAGTTTGCGGTCTTCATCATTTCTTATGTCCACATGAATTTCAGAACATGGTCCGCAAGGGCCGGTGTCGCCCATTTCCCAGAAGTTGTCTTTTTTGTTTCCCCGCAGAATTCTGTCAGGAGAGATCCACTTTTCCCAGAACCTGAGTGCTTCAGTATCTTCAGGAAGATTGTCGCCTGCATCTCCGCCAAAAATGGTGACATAGAGCCTGTCCTTATCAATGTTATACTCAGTGGTAAGTAATTCCCATGCCCATTCAATAGCTTCTTCTTTAAAATAATCTCCAAACGACCAGTTGCCGAGCATCTCAAACATGGTGTGATGGTAGGTGTCGTGGCCTACTTCTTCCAGATCGTTGTGTTTGCCCGAAACCCGAAGACACTTCTGAGAATTTGCAATGCGTGGGTATTTAACCGGAGAGTTTCCCAGGAAAATATCTTTAAACTGATTCATACCAGCGTTGGTAAACATTAAGGTAGGGTCATCCTTAATAACCATTGGCGATGAAGATACTGTATGGTGCTGTTTGGAAGCAAAAAAATCAAGGAATTTCTGTCTGGTCTGCTGAGCGTTCATTTTAGATGCTTTATATGAAAACGAAACTGGTTTGCATTTTTTAACATTCTTAAGGCTTGCAAATTTAGTTGAAAATGTTAATTTTGCGGATCACCGGGAAAAACTAAAATTCCTTTTTTTAATTCTCATTAAATCAGTTTATTACCTTTCAGATGGCTAAGGTTAGATATCACTTCAACACCAGTTCTCTCAAAATTGAAAAGGTAAAGATTACATTCAGACAGAGATTTTTGAGCTTTCTGTCGGTATTCTTTACAGGTTTGGTTTTTGCAGCTCTAGTTTTGGTGCTGGCATATAATTTTCTTGATTCCCCCAAAGAGCGCATGATGCGTCGCGAGATTGATCATTACAAACTTCAATATGCGATGCTCAACGACAGGCTTGATCAGGTTCAGGCAGTTGTTGCTGATCTTCAGCAAAGAGACGATAATATTTACAGGGTTATTTTTGAGAGTGAGCCTATTCCATCGTCAGTGAGAAAGGCGGGTTATGGGGGTGCCGATCGGTATGCCAGAATGGAAGGCTATAAGAACAGCGAAATTATTATCAATACAACCCGTAAACTTGATCAGATTACCAGTCAGTTGTATGTTCAGTCGAAGTCGTTTGATGAAGTTTTTAATCTCGCAAAACGCAAAGAAGAACTTTTGGCTGCAATACCGGCTATTCAACCGGTCGCAAATAAAGACCTGAGACGAATAGGTTCTTATTTCGGTTATCGCACAGATCCTTTCTACAAGGTGACTAAATTTCATGAAGGAATTGATTTTACAGCTACTGTTGGCACAGATATTTATGCAACAGGAGACGGAACTGTAGCTTCAATCGAGTATTCGCGTCGTGGATATGGAAATATGGTCATTATCAGCCATGGTTTTGGGTATGAGACAGTTTATGCCCATATGAGCAAAATGAATGTTAAACCTGGTCAGAAGGTGAAACGCGGACAGGTTATCGGGCATGTTGGGAATACCGGAAAATCAACATCTCCGCATCTGCATTATGAAGTACGTAAAAATGGTCTTCCTGTTGACCCGATAAACTTCTTCTTCAACGATATTACACCTGAGGAGTATGCGCTGATGATTGAGCAGTCAGAACGGCCTTCCCAAGCATTGGATTAATAAGTCGTATGCCTTACAAGAAAAAAGAAATAGAGAAAGTTTATTATCGCATTGGTGAAGTAGCCGGGATGTTTAATGTTAACGTTTCACTCATTCGCTTCTGGGAAACAGAATTTGATATCATAAAGCCTTATAGGAATAAGAAAGGGAATCGCTTTTTTACTCCTCAGGATGTTGATAATTTTCGCCTGATTTATCATCTGGTTAAAGAACGCGGCTATACACTGCAAGGGGCGCGGGAGAAACTGAAAGGAAATCCGGTTGATTTACAGAAAGATCACGAAGTTGTAAAATCACTGCAGCAGATCAGATCATTTCTCCTCAACCTTAAAGAAGAGCTTTAAACTGAGATATTATAAGCAGGTTTTGCTGCTCAGATAATTTACAACATAATCGAGTACCCCTTCTTCAAGCGAATAGAATTCCTGATTGTATCCTGAACTGATCAGTTTCTCCATATTGGCTTCGGTAAAATACTGGTACTTGTCGCGGATATCTTCGGGTGTATCTACAAAATTGATCTGAGGAGAAATGCCTGCTGCTGAAAAAGTTGCCTTAGCCAGATCAACAAAAGATCGTGCTTTTCCTGTGCCCAGATTGTAAAGGCCTGATTCCGGCTGTTTTTCCATCATATGCATCAGTACATTTACCACATCTTTTACATAAATAAAATCACGAAGCTGCTCACCATCCTTAAAATCAGGGCGATGAGACCTGAATAATTTCACTTGTCCTGTTTCTTTGATCTGGTGATATGCATGAAAAATAACGGATGCCATTCTTCCTTTATGATATTCATTGGGTCCATAGACATTGAAAAATTTCATTCCGGCCCAAAATGGAGGCGTTTGAGTTTGTCTGATCGCCCATTTATCAAATTCATTTTTTGATATCCCGTAAGGATTAAGGGGTTTAAGATCTTCTACAATTTCGTGGCTGTCATTATAGCCAAATTCACCAAGCCCATAAGTAGCGGCAGAAGAGGCGTAAACCAAAGGAATTTTTAACCGTGTGCAGGCTTCCCATATTTTCATTGAGTAACCTGTATTTAACTCATCAAACACAGCCATATTAAACTCTGTGGTGTCGGTACGGGCACCTATATGAAAAATAAAGTCAACTTCCGTTTCTTTTGATTCGAGCCACGTAAAGAATTCCGAGCGTTCAACAAAGGCTGAAATGTTTTTACTCAGCAGATTTGCGGCTTTACTTGATTTCGAGAAATCGTCAACGGCAATAATATTGGTATGGCCGGTTTCCAGAAGTCTTCCTAAAAGACAACTTCCAATAAACCCGGCGGCTCCGGTTACAATAATCATAAGAAATTAATTAGGGTTAATCTGCTGCAAAGGTAATTCAGCAGCGCAGGTTTTCAAAGCTAATTCAATGCGTTTTCAAATCCGAAAAGCTTTTTCATCAGTTTAAAAATATCAGTATTGTCAAGAAAGCCTTCAAAGTGACTGGCACCTGGCCCATAGGTAAACACAGGCACCGGGGTTCCTGAATGGTCACCGGCAGAAAATTTTCCATCAGCTTCACCAGTTAAAAAATTACCGCCAAGATTGGTAAATCCACCGGTTTCGTGGTCAGCGGTAACAATAACAAGGGTTTCTCCGTTTTTTTCTGCAAAATCAAGGGCTATGCCCACAGCCATGTCAAAATCAATGGTTTCGTCCAACATATATTGTATGTTGTTGTCGTGCCCGCCCCAATCTATCTGCGAACCTTCAACCATTAAAAAGAAGCCTTTCGGATTTTGAACGAGAAGTTCAATGGCTTTTGAAGTGGCAATGCTTAACATATCGCCTCTGCCTTCAGAATATTTAGGGGGATGTGCCGGGTAAAGAATACCTGCCAACTTGCCGCTGGTGACTTCCATCATAGCCGGGATGGTACTTACCACCTGGTAATTGCGAAATATAAGACTGTCCAGCAGATTCAGGCTGTCGGCACGTTTATTGAAATTTTCGCGACCACCGCCAATAAACACATCAACACCAGAGTCAAGATATTGCATTGCAATTTCCTGAGCCATTTTCCGGCTTTCAACATTGGCTATAAATGCAGCCGGTGTAGCGTGAGTTACATCACACGAAACTGCAAGGCCGGTTGCCAGACCGTGATCTTCAGCTATGTGCAGTATGCTTCTTACCGGACTTTTATCAGGCAGCATGCCCAACATGCCGTTGTTTGTTTTTACTCCACAAGCCAGAGCAGTACCTGCAGCAGCAGAATCAGTAATATAGTTGTCAGCCGAAATGGTTTTTACAAAGGCAGTATGTGGCAACCTGGAAATGTTCAGATTATCCCGGCTTGCCGACATTGCAGCATAAACCTGAGGCAATCCCATGCCATCCCCAATAAGAAGAATAATATTCTTTGGCCTTTCATCTTTTGAAATGTTCCGGCTTTTCTTTTGTGCGAAAACGTCGGCAGATGAAAAGGTTAAAACTATCGAGAATGCTATTGATAGTGAGATTCTGAAAAATATTTTCATTTGTGAAAGGTGGTATTATTAATCAATTAGGTCAGGCAAAGTTAGTCTTAGAAGTTTAAGAATGGGTTAACTTATCGTTAAATTGTTGTTGATTTTTTAAAAATATTTATCGGGAACAGATTTTTAAAAAAAACTGTACATTTACCCGCCCGAAATCTGCAGGGTATTAGTCTTTGTCAATTTTCGTATTATCTGAATAAATCACTTAAAATCAATCTTTTATGAGAGAAAAAACCGTGACTTTGCTGAATGATTCAAAGACCGCCAGATGGGTTGCACTGGCACTGATTTCATTGACCATGTTCTTTGCCTACTTCTTCGTTGACGTTGTAGCTCCTTTGCAGACCATGCTTGAAACCAATTACAAATGGACACCGGAAGTGTTTGGTATGCTCGGTGGATCAGAATTTTTTCTGAATGTTTTTGCTTTCTTCCTGATTTTCTCAGGTGTGATTCTTGACAAAATGGGCATCCGGTTTACACTGATAACCGCTGGCCTGGCTATGGTTTTGGGCGCAGCAATAAAGTTCTACGCCTTAACTGCCGGATTTGAAGCAACCGCTTTGGCAACCTGGCTGAGTTCGTTTATCGTTTGGATTCCTGCATCAGCTAAACTTGCATTTTTTGGATTTGCAATTTTTGGTGTTGGAGTTGAAATGGCTGGTATTACAGTATCTAAAACCATTGTAAAATGGTTTAAAGGCAGAGAAATGGCTTTGGCTATGGGTCTGGAAATGGCGGTTGCCCGTTTGGGCGTTTTTGCTGTTTTTCGTCTTACTCCCATCTTTGCTGAAAATGGCGGACCTGCCAATTCGGTATTCTGGGGATTGGCATTCCTTTGCATTGGTTTTATAACCTTCTTTGCCTACACCTTTATGGATAGGAAACTTGACAAACAAATGGGTGTATCGAAACTTACTGCTGATCCTGAGGAAGAGTTTAAACTCAGCGACCTTAAGAAAATTTTCACTAATCCGGGATTTCTCGCCATTGCAGGTCTTTGTGTTTTATTTTATTCAGCCATTTTTCCGTTTCAGAAGTTCGCAACCGATATGCTTGCCTCGAAACTAAGTGTGGATGTAAAAACCGCAGCAGCTTATTTCTCTTATTTCCCGATTGGCGCCATGATTCTTACTCCATTTATCGGATACTTCCTCGATATAAGGGGAAAAGGTGCTACCATGATGATTTTCGGAGCCGTTCTGTTAACTGCATCTCACCTTATTTTCGCGCTGGTTCCGGCTGAATCATTTGGTGTTGCAACAGCTATTGGAACAATAGTTATTCTGGGTACTGCTTTTTCATTGGTTCCTGCTTCAATGTGGCCTTCTTTGCCCAAGATTGTTGAAGACAGATATCTGGGTTCAGCCTTTGGTGCTATTTTCTGGATTCAGAATATTGGATTACTTGCTGTTCCTGTTCTTATCGGATGGGCACTCACTGCCTCTAATCCCGGTGTTTCTGAACAAATAGCTGCCGGAGTTGAAGGTGTAAAATATAACTACATGGTTCCTGAACTTATTTTTACAGGCTTTGGTGTTCTTGCATTTGGCCTGGCCTTTGTTTTAAAAGCCGTTGACAAAAAGCATGGATACGGACTTGAATTGCCAAACAAGAAGAAAAAGTAAAAGGATTTTTGTTCTTAAAAAAACGGTGTCACCAGACGCCGTTTTTTTTTGCAAAAAAAAACCTGCCGGGATGTGCAGGTTTTTTTTTAACGACATGATGGGGAGGGAGGGATGCTAAATTGCAAAAGTTTTGATGACCTCTGCTGTTAAATATGATCATTATCATAATTACGCTGCAAAGATGCACCAAATGCAAAGTGCGAAGTGAGTAAATGAATAAACGTATGGTTTTTTTTATTAAGTGTATGCTTCTATCGATTAGTCGTAACTATTGATTTTTCATTTTTTGCTATTTCTGTACAAAAGTATATGTAGAAAGACCTGAAAATGTATCAAAAAAAGACCTGCCGGGATGTGCAGGTCTCTTTTTAAACGACATGATGGGGAGGGAGGGATTCTAAATTGCAGAAGTTTTGATGACTTCTGCTGTTAAATATGATCATTTTCATAATTACGCTGCAAAGATGCGCCAAATGCGAAGTGCGAAGTGAGTAAATGAATAAACGTACGGTTTTTTTTATTAAGTGTATGCTTCTATCGATTAGTCGTAACAATTGATTTTTCGTTTTTTGCAATTTCTGTACAAAAGATATATTTAGAAAGACCTGAAAATGCATCCAATCTGACCTTTAATCCGGGCTGCACGAATTAAAGCGGGAAACTTCAGATTGTCTTACCAGAATTCCTTTTTAAAAAAAAACTGCCGGTATCAGAACCGGCAGTTTATAATCTTACTAAAGAACTTATCAATACTGATTGATAAGGTGTATTCAGTTAGTTTTCAGGTTTAAGTATCACGGCTGTCATCGGAGCAAGTATAAAAGATTTGCCTTTACCGGTATTTCCTGTCAGCAAATCAGTGAAATTTCCCTCAAAAGGCAGGTTAATGGTTGTTTCTGAAGCGCCGGTATTGAAGGCAGCAAACATAATGTGACCGGCCTTATTTTCTCTTGTGTACGACATAATATTCCCATCGGATGAGGTAAAAGTCAGATTTCCATCACTCAACACAGGATTTTGCTTGCGAATGCTGATCAGCTTTTTGTAATAATTGAATAAGTCATGGTTAAAGCCAACCTTGTCGAACTGTTTTGTGCCGGGTTTTATGTTTGTGCGTGTTTCGTCGTCAAATTTCAGATTATCCCACCAAAGGGGTTTTCTCTCATCAGGATCATCTCCACCCCACATTCCGAATTCATCGCCATTCCATATATGAGGAGATCCGATTGAGGTAAACTGGTGAGCCAGATACATTTTTACCCGCTGATAGGTTTCTTCATCAGGTCTGCCACTGATATAGGCTGTATCTTCATGCGGCGAAGCTCTGAATTTGTATTTTCCCTTGTTGGCAAAGCATGAAAGCAGTCTTGGGCTATCATGGGTTGCACTCACATTCATCATTCCATAACGATAGGGCTCAGCAACATTATTCCATTCTTTTGTGATTTCTGCTGCAAATCCGGCAGCATCAAACTTAGGGTATCCTTCAGCAAAAAATCCACGTGCCGGACGATATGCCTGATAAAACATTACAGCATCAAATACTGAATCGTTTGTGTAAGGCGCAGGGTTCATAAAATCATCGGGCCATTTTTCCCACCATATTTCGCCAACAAGATATGCTTCAGGATTTATGCTTTTAACATAAGCATTGTAATCGCGCCAGAAACCCATGGGTATCTGTTCGGCAACATCCAGTCTGAATCCGTCAATCCCTTTGCCGACATCGCCGTCAGGAGCCAGCCATCGCTTTGTAACTTCAAAAATGTGCTTTTTTGCACCATTATCAATATTTCCCTCAAACGGGAATCCGTGTTTACGCTCACCAACTACATTTGTTTTCCTGAGTTCCGGTAAACTCATTATGTTGAGCCACCCTTTGTATTGAAATTCATTTTCAGGTGTCTTCAGGTCATCCCATGTAATTACTTCGTACCAATCCTTGTATTGTGAATTTTGCTGATTTTCGATAAGGTCTTTCCATGCAGGAAACAACACCCCTGTATGATTCCATGAAAAATCCACAATAACTCTGATGCCACGTGAGTGCAGTTCTTCAACAAGCCGGAGGAACATTTTATCGGCCGATGTCCATTTCCAGGTCTCCGGATCAGAAAGATCTTCTGATGCGATGATTTGCATATCTCCTTCAGGATCGGGTCCGAAATTTACATCAATGTGATGATAATGACGCGCATCATACTTGTGTAACGAAGGCGCATCATTTAAAGGATTGAAATAGATTGCTGTAATTCCAAGGTCAGTGAGGTAATCAAGCTTGTCAAAAATACCCTGCAAATCGCCTCCGTATCTTCGGTGTTGCATGGTTTCTCTTAAACCATGTCCTGTTTTGGAGGCCCAGGGTTCCTGAGTGTACCAGTCAGATGTCCAGGGAGTTACTGACCAATCTTCAGGTACAGGGAATGATGCAGTTGGTGTTGAAATGGTCTGGATTGTCGGATCATTCGAAAGGTCACCATTGTTAAACCTTTCTACAAATATCTGATACCATATCACATTTTTAGACCATTCGGGGGGTGAATCTGTCATGGCATCCGGACTGTTGGTTTTACATGAAATCATGAGTGCCAGCATCAAAAAGCCGGTAAAAACTGCATAAAGAATTCGTTTCATTGATTTGGAAAATTGGTTTTTAGATTATTTTATCACAAAATGCTTAAGAATCAGGATGATGATCTCTTTTCAAGGGAAACCGGAATCACGCGGGTCTGGAAATCGATAAATGTTGAAGGGTCTTCAATTCTTCGTATCAGAATCTCAACAGCCTGCCGCCCCATTTCAAAACCTCTTTGCTCAACTGTAGTGAGTGTCGGTGAAGCTATACTGGCAATCGGATCGTTACCAAAACCGGTAACCGCAATATCCTCCGGAATTTTGAAGCCGTTTTCCTGTAATATTTGCATTGCAGCAATTGCAGTGAAATCGTTAACAGCAAATATTCCGTCAATCCCGGGAGCAAGATCTATGATTCTGTCTTTCAACAGATAAACTTCTTTGCGGGTATCGCATTGAAGTATAAGTCCCGGATCTATCTCCACACCATGGTTAGAAAGAGCTTTCATATAGCCTTCGCGACGAAGCCGGCCTATATGCAGGTGCTCAGGTGATGCCAGATGGAGAATTTTACGGCATCCTCTTTCAAGCAAGTGGCTGGTAGCAATAAGCGCACCATCAAAATCAGCTGTTACAACTCTGTCAGTTTCCACACCTTCACTCACTCTATCCAGAAAAACAAGGGGAATACCACTGTCAATCAAATCTTTAAAATGCCCGTGATCGTGTGTTGTTTTGCTGATAGAAACCAAAATACCATCAACCCTGTTGTCGAGAAGCACCTGTGTATTAATCACTTCCCTGTGATAATCTTCGTTTGACTGGCATATGATAAGTCTGTATCCTTTTCCATAAGCGAGCTCTTCAATACCACTAATGACAGAAGAGAAAAAATGATGTGTGATTTCAGGAATAACAAGCCCAAGGGTATTCGACCTTTGTCGTTTTAAGCTCAGAGCCAATGCATTGGGACGATAATTTACCTTTTCGGCATATTCTTTAACTACCCTTTTGGTTTCTGTGCTGATGTCAGGATGGTCTTTTAATGCCCTTGAAACTGTGGAAGGTGAAATTCCTAATGCCCGGGCTATGTCGTTGATGGAAATAAGGTTTGATTTCATTTGATGGAAGTAAGAGATGTGATACAATTCAATGCTTAAAGGTATGGTTTTAACAAATGCAATCTGATTTTTGCGCTTTTTTATTTCCTTTTTTGATCAGAAAGTGTGCTTTTTATATTTTGCAGGATGTATTATTTATGCAAAAAAAAAGTTTCGCAAACGATTGCGGAAACGATTGCAAAATTTTATTATGAAAATTAGTGTAATAATGTTAATAAACCTTAAAAATTAATTAATTATTTCTTAACATTGTACCTTGAAATCTGCGCAGTAACAAAGGGAAAACAGGTTTCGGAAATTATTGCTTTTTAAACAGGGTTTTTATTGTTTAAAAGTTTAGCGGTTTTATGATCGTTATTCTCAACATTAAAAATCTTTTCTTTGAAATTATATCATTTTACCCACTTTGGTTATGTAAATTATTATATTTGGATACCCACAGTGAGCAACTAAACAAAAAGTCAGAATTTTATTTCAGTTTCAGTTAACATAATTAAACCACCAACCAAAATCAGAATTATGAAGAAGCATTATTCATTGCTGAAAGTTCTGTTTCTTTTACTCGGTCTGGCAATTGGTTTTCAGGGATATTCCCAGGGAATCAGTATTTCGGGTAGAGTAACAGATGCAAACGATGGTCAAACCATACCTGGGGTTACCATCTTAGTTCAAAACACATCAACAGGTACAATCACTGACATCAACGGCAGGTATTCAATGAATGTTGACCCGGGTGCAACTCTGGTTTTCTCGTTTGTTGGATACAACACTCAGGAGATTGCTGTAGGAAATCAGACTGTTATTAATGTTGTCCTGATTCCTTCAGTTACCACACTTGAGGAGGCGGTCATTATCGGTTATGGAGCCGTTAAGAAAAGCGATGCTACCGGTTCGGTTGCAGTTGTTTCCTCAAAAGACTTCAACCGTGGTGCAATTACCAGTCCGCAGGAACTGCTTATTGGAAAAACCACAGGGGTTGTAATTACAACAAACAGCGGCGCACCCGGTGCCGGTGCTACAATCAGGGTCAGAGGAGGTTCATCTCTTTATTCCAGTAACGATCCTTTGATTGTTATTGATGGTGTGGCTATTGATAATACCGGGATTTCCGGATCTTCCAATATCCTTTCAACCATCAATCCCAATGACATTGAGTCTTTTACCGTACTGAAAGATGCTTCTGCAACTGCCATTTACGGTTCAAGAGCTTCTAACGGGGTTATCCTTATTACCACCAAAAGAGGTACAACCGCTGGAAGTAAGAAGCTGAAAATCAGTTACAATGGAAATGTTTCTATGAACACCATTCCCAGTACACTGGAAGTGCTATCAGGTGATGAATTCCGTGAATTGGCAACTGATCTTAAAAACAAAGGATTCTCTGGCTTAAACGATAAGGCTCTGCGCAGGTTAGGTTCTGAAAATACCGATTGGCAAAATGAGATTTATGAGTCGTCCATAACACAAGACCACAATCTTAGTATTTACGGAAATCTAAAATCACTGCCATATCGCGTGTCTTTGGGTTATACCGATCAGGATGGTCTTGTCAGGCTGACCAATATGAAGAGAACTACAGCAGCCGTTTCTCTTAACCCGACTCTACTCAACAATCACCTGAAAATTGATTTTAATTTAAAAGGAAGTCAGGAAAAACATCAGTTTGCTGATGGAGGTGCTGTTGGTTCTGCAGTAGCATTTGATCCTACTCAGCCAGTAAGAAACGGCAATACCCGTTTCGGAGGGTATTATACATGGGCAAACCTAAGTGATACACTGGCCAATGGTCAGATGGATCCAAACGGAAATCCAAACCCGATTGGAGTCAGCAATCCGGTTGCTTTACTCGAGCAAACTGAAAATAACTCAACGGTAAACCGTTCAATTGGTAATCTGCAGTTTGATTATAAATTGCATTTCCTTCCCGAGCTCAGGGCTATTCTTAACCTTGGTTATGACTATTCCAGCAGCGAGGGTATCAACAACGCTCCCGAAACAGCAGCATTTACATTCCGTGATGGAATTGGTCGTTATGTAGATTATACCCAGGATAAAAAGATGGAACTCCTTGATTTCTATTTCAACTATGTAAAGGAACTTTCATCAATATCGAGCAAGGTAGATCTGACTGCCGGTTACTCATGGCAGCATTTTCAGCGCGAAGGCACCAGCTGGACCCGCACTCATCAGGGCAACATTGACAAGGACAGTCTTCGTTACACCGATTATATCAATGAAAACTTCCTTGTATCATTCTTTGGAAGGTTGAATTATTCTTTGCTGGATAAGTATCTCTTTACTTTTACCATGCGTAATGACGGATCGTCAAGATTCTCAGAAGAAAATCGTTGGGGTTTATTTCCTGCAGCAGCATTTGCATGGAAAATGAACAATGAAGGCTTCCTGAGAGATTATGATAAACTGAGCGACCTTAAACTCCGGTTAGGATGGGGAGTAACCGGCCAGCAGGATATCGGTGATAATTATTATCCATATCAGGCCATTTATCAGATTGCTGACCCTACAGCTTATTATCAGTTTGGCGATCAGTGGATTCCTACCCTTCGTCCAAATAAGTATGACAAAAACATCAAGTGGGAAACTACTACAACTTATAATGCTGGTATTGATTATGGATTCTTCAACAACAGGGTAACCGGTTCCATTGATGCATACGTAAGGCAAACCGAAGACCTGATTGCAAATATCCCCATTCCTTCCGGAACCAATTTCTCCAACTACCTGACAACCAACGTTGGTACACTTGAAAACCGCGGTATTGAGTTTTTAATCGATGTTAAACCAATTGTTACCAAAGATGTAAGTTGGAATATCGGCTATAACATTTCATTCAACAAAAATGAAATCACCAAGTTGCTTCTTACCGATGATCCAGATTATACCGGAATTGCAACCGGTGGTATCAGCGGAGGAGTTGGAAACTTTATCCAGCGTCACAGTGTAGGTTCTTCTGCCAGTTCTTTCTATGTTTTTCAACAGGTATATGATGTCAACGGAATGCCTATTGAAGGCCTCTATATCGACAGAAGCGGAGAAGGTGGAAGTATTGCAGGAAATGATGACAATAAATACCTCTATGAGAAACCAGCTCCCGATGTTGTAATGGGATTGTCTTCATCTTTCCGTTACAAAAACTTCGATGCTATGGTTTCAGCGCGGGTTAACCTTGGAAACTATGTTTATAACAACGTAGCTTCTGACAGAGCTGTTTACAGCAGTCTTTACAATCAGTCGGGTTTCTTCAACAATGTCCCGACTCAGGTAAACAACACCAAATTCAATAATCCACAGTACTGGTCTGATTTCTATGTTGAGAATGCTTCATTCTTCAGATTGGATAACGTAAGTGTGGGTTATAACGTTAATAAACTCTTCACAGAAAAATTAGACGCAAGGTTTAGCTTTACTGTGCAGAATGCGTTTATCATCACTAAATACAACGGACTTGATCCTGAGGTTGACGGAGGTATTGACAACAATATTTATCCACGTGCCAGGACATTCGTTTTGGGTGTAAATGTTAACTTTTAATCGACGAACGTTATGAAAAAATATCTCAAAATAACAATGGCTGCCATAGCTTTGGTAGTCATTACAACATCCTGTCTTAAGGACCTTGATGTTTCACCAATTGATAAGAATCTTCCAACTGCTAATGTTGTGTTTGATTCTCCTGCAGCTTATACTCAGGCTCTGGCAAAACTCTATTCATCATATGCCGTCAGCGGACAGGAAGGCCCTGCAGGGAAACCTGATATTGATGGTATTGATGAAGGATTCTCAAACTACCTGCGTCAGTATTGGAATGCACAGCAGTTGTCAACCGATGAGGCTGTCATTGCATGGAATGATGCCACCATCAAGGATTTTCACTGGCAAACATGGTCACCGAACGATGTTTTCATCGGAGCCCTTTATTCCAGGATTTTCTTCACCATTTCAATTTCAAATGAGTTTATCCGCAATACAGTAGGTAAAGAAGAATACAAGCAATATCTTGCTGAAGCCCGCTTTATCAGAGCTTTGTCATATTGGCATGCACTTGATTTGTTCGGAAATCCTTCATTTGTTACTGAAGACGATCAACCGGGAGCTTTCTTCCCAAGGCAGATCGCTCGTGCTGAACTTTTCAATTACATTGAATCAGAATTGAAAGCCATCGAAAATGATCTGGGTAACCCAAGGTTCATGTATGGCCGTGCCGATAAAGCAGCTGCCTGGATGCTGATTTCAAAACTCTATCTGAATGCCGAAGTTTATATCGGACAGAATAAATATGCCGATGCCATCACTTATCTGGAAAAAGTTCTGGATGCCGGTTATACACTTGCTCCCAATTATTCCGATAACTTTATGGCCGACAATCACACCAGCCCTGAAATGATTTTTGCAATCAATTATGATGGCGAATATACCCGCTCTTTTGGTGGAATGGTTTATCTGATTCATGCCGCTATCGGAGGAACAATGCCTGCAGCTGATTTTGGTGTTGGCGGAGGCTGGGGTGGTTTACGCACAACCAAAGCCCTTGTTCAGAAATTCTATCCTGATGTTGTAAGTGGTATCTACAGCACACCCAGACCAAGGAATATGAGAACCGATTATCCGGTTATTTATGTTCCGGGTAACTATCAGACACCTGAATGGGATCCTGCAAATTCGAACCAACTTGCTTCGGTTAACAGCGATGGCAACTATGAAGGTTACATCTGGGTTGAAGCCGGCAAAGAATTCAAATTTACTGCTGGCCCCTCATGGGATGTTAATTATGGTGACAATGATTTTGACGGAACCCTTGAACCTGATGGAGCAAATATTAAACCTGCCGAAACCGGATATTACAAATTGAATGTTAACCTCAATGACTTTACCTATACAATGGTAAAAACCGAATGGGGTGTTATTGGTTCTGCAACCGCCGGTTTGTGGGATTATGACCAGAATATGACCTACAATCCTGCTACAGGATTTTGGACTGCCATGCTCGACCTTACAGCCGGAGAAGTTAAGTTCCGCGCCAACGATGGATGGGATATTAATTACGGTGATACAGGTCTTGATGGTATTCTTGATGCCGGAGGAGATAACATTGTTATTTCAGAAGCAGGTACCTATGTTTTTGAAATGAAACTCGGTACACCTGATTATACCTATTCAATTATCCGTTCAGCATTTGACAAGCGTGCCATGTTCTATACTGATGGTCAGACTCTGGAAATTGTTGATATCGGACAATTTACCGAAGGCTATGCTATTACCAAGTTCAAAAACGTGAATAAAGATGGTTCGCCTGCACGTTTCCCACACCCTGACTTTGTTTGTACCGATTATCCGATGTTCCGTCTGGCTGATGCTTACCTGATGTATGCTGAAGCTGTGAAACGCGGTGGAGGCGGAAGCGAATCAAGGGCAGTTGACCTTGTGAACCAGATTCGTACCCGTGCGTATGGAGCTGCGGATGGCAACATCACCGGAAGTGGACTTACACTTGATTTCATTCTTGATGAACGCGCCCGTGAACTATACTGGGAAGGACACCGCAGGACTGACCTTGTTCGTTTTAACAAGTTCACCACAGCCGATTATCTATGGCCCTGGAAAGGTAATGTTGCCAATGGTACCGCAACCGGAAGTTTCCGCAACCTCTATCCAATACCATCTGCAGAAATGTCGGTTAATCCGAACCTGCAGCAGAACACTGGTTATTAATAATTAAAAACATTGATATTATGAAAAAAACACTGTTTTTCATCATAGCCCTTGCCGGAATTACAATTTTCAGTTCCTGCAAGAAGGACGGGCTTGATCCGGTTCTGGATATGGATAAATCCACCAGTCCGGTAATCACATCTCCCGCCGCCAATTCCACATTTGTTCTTCAGGAAGCACAAAAGGATGAAGTTTTTGTCAATTTCACCTGGAATCCTGCAGTTTATGATGTGAATGCCGGTCGCAACTGGAATTTACTGAATTCTACCAAAATTGCTCCTGCAACCTATACAATTCAAATGGACACTGAAGGTGATAACTTTAGTAGCCCTATTGGATTGACTGCCACAACAGGAACCAGTTTCTCCATAAAAGTAGGTGAAATGAATGCCAAACTGCTTACTATGGGCTTGGCTACCGGTGAACCGCATAACCTGGTTTTCAGGATTATGGCGGATGTTACCAATGCCTCTACTTATGAGAATGTTTATTCCGAAACACTGAAGATGACAGTTACTCCATTTGAAGCTGAAATCAATTATCCTCCTATTTATCTGCTCGGAGATGCAACTGATGCGGGATGGAATAATGGAAGTGCATTACCGATGCATGCTTTCAACGAAAACGAGTTTGCTATTGTTGCTAACCTTGCAGGTGAAGGTAAATACCTGAAGTTTATTCAGACCCTTGGAGCCTGGGCTCCACAATGGGGAACTGATGGAGGTACAGGCGAAGCAGGGCCACTTGTTTTCAGACCAACTGAAGATGACCCCGATCCTTCTGCAATACCCGCTCCTGCTTTAGCTGGTCAATACAGGATTTATGCCAACATCAGTACTTTAACCTACACAATTACCAAAGCTTCAGAAACTTTGTACCTGTTAGGTGACGGAACTCCTGCAGGCTGGGACAATGCCGGTGCAACACCGTTGACACAAGTATCTCCTGGTTTGTTTGAAATCACAGTTCAGCTTGCTGGTGGCAGCACATATTTCAAGTTTATCGAAACCCTTGGACAGTGGGCTCCTCAATACGGAACCGATGCAGCTGGAACAGGCGATGGCGGAAATCTTGTGCTTCGTCCAACAGAAAGTCAACCCGATCCTCCTGCAATGCCAGTGCCTGCAGCAGCCGGACTTTACAAAATTACTGTTGACCTTGCCAAAATGACTTATACCGTTGTTCCGGCATAACAAAACAATTCAATGATTCATTATGAGCAGGCTGTCTTTTCGGGCAGCCTGCTTTTTTTAACCTGGTTTGAGCCTATTGTTGTAATTTTGCCCGATAATTTTATTTTAAATGGGAAGAAGAGAGAAAAGTGAAGGACCCCTGATTCTTGAGAATATTGAAATTCTTGATGCCGGTGCCGAGGGCAAAGCAATTGCAAGGCATAATGATATGGTAATTTTTATTCCGTTTGTTGTGCCGGGTGATGTTTGTGATATTCGCATTGTTTCGCGTAAGCGCAGGTTTTATGAAGGAAGGGCAATAAAGTTTCACAAATTATCCGACAAAAGGATTGAACCGGTTTGCAGTCATTTCGGAACCTGTGGCGGATGCAAATGGCAGGGGATGGGTTATGAACATCAGCTTTTTTATAAACAGAAACAGGTTCAGGATAATTTTACCAGAATCGGTCATCTGGAATTTCCCGAAATTCAACCGATTCTTGCTTCTTCGCAAACCGAATATTACCGAAATAAACTTGAATACACCTTTGCCCCGTTTCGCTGGCTTTCTGATCAGGAAATGAATATGGAAAAGGATGAGCGGGATATGGATGCTCTTGGTTTTCACATTCCGGGTATGTTCGACCGCGTTCTGGATATTCAGCATTGTTATCTGCAGTCTGATGTCTCCAATCGGATCAGGCTTGGCGTCAGAGCTTTTGCAAAAGAGAACCGACTTACTTTTTATAATATCCGGAGTTTTGAAGGAGATTTGCGCAATCTGCTTGTGAGGAACTCCAATACCGGCGACCTGATGGTTATTATGGTTTTCGGAACTGATGAAATTGAAAAAATAGATTTATTGATGAACTATATTTCAGATAGTTTCCCTGAAATTACATCGCTTTTCTATGTAATTAATCAGAAACGCAACGATACCATCAACGATCTGGAACCTTGGCATTATAAAGGACTGAGCTACATGACCGAAGAGATGGAAGGGCTTCATTTCCGAATCGGACCTTTGTCGTTTTTTCAGACCAACTCAAAACAAGCTCTTGAACTTTACCGTTTAACCCGGGATTTTGCCAGGCTTACAGGCACTGAAACGGTATATGATTTATATACCGGAACAGGAACAATTGCCAATTTTGTGGCCTCGAAAGCTGCAAAAGTTATTGGAATTGAATATGTTGAGCCTGCTGTGAAGGATGCTAAACTGAACTCAGAACTGAACAACATTGAAAATACTGAGTTTTTTGCCGGCGATATGGCCAAAGTACTTACGCCTGAATTTATGGCTGAAAATGGCCGTCCGGATGTGGTGATCACCGATCCCCCAAGGGCAGGCATGCATGAAAAAGTAGTAAAGTGGATGATAGAAGCAGCTCCTTCGCGAATTGTTTATGTAAGCTGCAACCCTGCAACACAGGCCAGAGATATAAGCTTACTGGCTGAAAGTTACAATATTATAAAGATTCAGCCTGTGGATATGTTTCCCCATACACATCATGTGGAGAATATCTGCCTGTTGGAAAAGAAAGTTTGATCTGTTAGTGAAACTGTCATAATAATTTGCCCACTTGAGTCCCCATCTAACTGGACTTTCTGCAAACTAATGTGTCAAAATAAACGAATGTAATCGTCCCCCTTTTCCGAAAGGGGGAGAAGAGGGGGATAAAAACTTTTAGTTGAGAAGTTAATTTAATATTCTTCCTTAGCTTCTTAAACCTTTAACAGTCTTAACAACTTCATCAATATCAAGGCTTTCGCCCTTAACAGTGAAATGTGCGTTCAGGTAAAACCGTTCTCGCTGGCTCAGTTGATTTGTAATGAATGGCAACAGTTGATCTTCGGGAATGTTCCTAAGCAGTGGTCTGGGATTCTTTGCTGTTTTCAGGCGCTTCAAAATCGAATTTGGATGCATTTTCAGGTAAATGACTATCCCTGATTTTTTCATAATCTGCATATTGTTGAAAAAACACGGAGTGCCGCCACCAGTAGAAATAACTGTATTTATGCGGTTTGCAAGCGATTTTAAAACAGAATGTTCCAGAAGCCTGAAGGCATCTTCACCTTCCGTATCGAAAATGGCCTGAACAGATTTTCCGGCCATAGTAACGATTAATTCATCGGTGTCAACAAAATCATAATCGAGCTGCCTGGCCAGTTTTTTGCCTGCAGTAGATTTTCCACTGCCCATATATCCTGTTAAATAAACGGGTTTACCCATGTGTTTTGCTTTATTGAATGTAACAAAAGTAGTGATATTACATCATTGGCGGCTAAACCAATTGCCTTTATCAGTAAATTTGTGATCAACATGTGATCATAAAATTTCTGCTTATCTTTATACAGGATCAAATAATGTAACCCTAAGTCACCGAAAAAAGGAATGTCGGAAACAACAGCGCAACAGGTATTGTCCCGGTATTGGGGATATTCGGCTTTCAGGCCTATGCAGGAGGATATTATCAACTCTGTTTTGGCCGGTCGCGATACACTTGCTTTGCTGCCAACCGGAGGTGGAAAATCGCTGTGTTTTCAGGTGCCGGGAATGATTCTTGATGGGGTGACGCTTGTTGTAACTCCGCTGATCGCATTGATGAAAGATCAGGTAGAAAACCTCCGCAAACGCGGAATTTCTGCCGAAGCCATATATTCAGGTATGACTGCCCGAGAGGTAGAACTTGCAATGAATCACATACTTCATGGCAAAGCAAAGTTTTTTTACCTCTCTCCTGAACGATTACTCACCGATAGATTTATTACGGCACTTGAGCATATAAAAATAGGGATGATTGCCGTGGATGAAGCCCATTGTATTTCGCAATGGGGCTATGATTTCAGACCTCCTTACTTAAGAATTGCAGAAATACGGGATAAACTTCCTTCCATTCCTGTAATTGCATTAACAGCTACTGCAACTCCAAAAGTTGTAAGGGATATTCAGGAGAAACTCCGCTTTCCGGTACCCAATGTTTTTGAACGAAGTTTTGAGCGCAGGAACCTGGCCTACGTTGTTTTTAATGAGGAGAATAAACTCGAACGTCTGTTGAGAATTTGTTCAAATGTAAAGGGAACAGGAATTGTTTACGTTAGAAACCGGCGTAAAACCAGGGAGATTGCAGAATTTTTGATGCGTAACAGGATTACTGCTGATTTTTATCATGCGGGTTTGTCTCCGATCGATCGCGAAAAGAAACAGAATGCATGGAAGCAAGGATCGCTCAGGGTGATGGTTTCAACCAATGCATTCGGTATGGGAATTGACAAGCCCGATGTAAGGTTTGTGGTTCATATGGATTTGCCGGATAGCCCGGAAGCATATTTTCAGGAAGCCGGCAGGGGAGGCAGGGATGAAAAAAAAGCTTATGCCGTATTGCTGTTCGAAAACTCTGATGTTATTGATGCAAGGCACAACCTGGCGCTTTCGTATCCCGAACCTGATTACATCCGCAATGTTTACAGAGCCCTTGGAAATTATCTGAACCTTGCCGTGGGAACAGGACGTGATACCGTTCATTTATTTGATCTGAATGAATTCTGTAATACTTATGACTTTAAGCCATTGGTAACCTTCAATGCACTCCGGTTTATTGAACGCGAAGGTTTTATATCGATGAACGAAGCCATGGAGACCCATTCCAGAATTATATTCAACATCCGCAAAGATGATTTGTACAAGTTTCAGGTTGAAAATGCGGCCTTTGATCCAATAATTAAAACAATCCTCCGATCTTACGGTGGAGTATTTACAGAACTCGCGAACATAAGCGAAAAAGAGTTGGGATCACGACTTTCGGTAGAAAGTGATTTGATTGTTAAAGCATTAACCCAATTGCATAATCTGGAAGTATTGACATACATCCCGGCAACCGATAAACCCCGGATCATTATGACAAGTGAACTTATCCGAGCCGATGATTTGCGGATTTCGCAGGAGCATTATTTCGAACGTCGTGCAGAAGCCGCAAAGCGATTGGAATCAGTTATTAACTATGCTATTTCAACTGATATTTGCCGCAGTCAGATGCTGATAGCTTATTTCGGACAAGATGATATTCAGCGCTGCGGTATCTGCGATGTTTGCGTGGAACGCAATAAGGCCAATCTAAGCGAACTTGAATTTAATAATATTGTGGAAGTAATCAAGCCTCTTCTTAAGGTTGCGGGTTGCAATATTTCGCAACTTGTTGAAGCATGCGCCAGAATAAGTGAAGAGAAAGTGATCAATTCGGTAAATTGGTTGGTTGACAATGATAAGATTGAAATTTCAGACGATGGATTGTTCAGATGGATCGCACCCAAAGATGATAAGGGGAACTATTATACCCGCTGATTTTTATAAAAGTGATGATGTGGTACCAATCGCTCAGCAATTGCTGGGTAAGGTGCTGGTATTTCAAACCGAAAGATCAAAAGTGGCCGGCTGCATAATTGAAACTGAAGCTTATGCCGGCATTACCGACAAAGCATCTCATGCCTATGGCGGGCTTTTAACCAAACGGACAGAAGTAATGTTCAGGGAAGGAGGCATTGCCTATGTTTATCTGTGTTATGGACTTCATGCACTGTTTAATGTGGTAAGCAGTGCAAGAAATACTCCACATGCCGTGCTGATAAGGGGAATTATTCCGCTCGAAGGACTTGATATTATGGAAAGCAACCTTGGTCGAAAAGTAAATATTGTTAAAGATGGTATAGGGCCGGGCAGGCTTACCCGTTTGTTGGGCATTTCAAAAGCTTTAAACGGGGTTCGCCTTGATGGTGCAGCAGGATTGCATATTTCGGATTATGGCATTCAGATCGACGCTGAGGCGATAATATCGTGTCCAAGGATTGGAGTCGCTTATGCAGGGGAAGATGCGTTGCTGGATTATCGGTTTAAGGTAGATGTTGATTATGCAATCGGACAAATAAAAAAAGGCTCACCCGAATTAAGGTCAGCCTCTTTATAAACTGATAAGATCAGCTTATTTTACATTCTTTGAAAGCTCTGAACCTGGTTTGAATTTAACCACTTTCTTTGCGGCAATCTTGATTTCTTTGCCAGTTTGCGGGTTACGGCCTTTGCGGGCAGCACGTTTTGAAACTGAGAAAGAACCAAAACCAACGAGAGCTACTCTATCACCTTTTTTAAGGCTTTTGGAAGTAGATGAAATGAAAGCATCGAGGGCTTTCTTTGAATCAGCCTTGGTGAGGCCCGATTCAGCTGCAATGGCAACAATCAATTCCTGTTTGTTCATTTTTTCCTGATTTTGATTTGTAATGTGTTGGATAACCTATCGCAAATATAAGCAATTCCTTTCTAAAATCAAGTGTTTTAGGATAAAAGATGTTAAAAAGTTAATAAAACCGGTGGTTTGTTGAAAACTTCGTGCTAAAAGCAGCTAAAATCAAGCCTTTGAGTCATCTTTTTTATAGTAAAGGGTTGATAAAAACTATTTTTCCGGCCTTTAATCCCCTTATATATTCCTCTGCTTTCATTGTTTTCTTTCCTGAAGGCTGAAGTTGCAGTATCTCCACAAAGTAATCACTGCAGGCAACCAGAAACCTGCGATTATTCACAATTCTCACATCGCCCGCTTTAACATCGGATACCTCATCGGTAATCTCCGACCTCAGAAGTTTTATTTCCTTTTCTGACCCATCCATATTTATCACAGAAAATGCACCCGGATAAGGACTGAGTCCTCTGATGTGATTATGAACGTCTGTGGCATTGCGATCCCATTCTATCTGACAGTGTTCTCTGAATAGCCTTGGAGCGCCTTTCAGGGCGATATCACTGCCGGGTTGTTCCCTTGGGTATAAATTGTCCTCGCTGATGGCACGGATTGTTTTTACAACAAGTTCTGCGCCCATTACTTTTAACCTGTCGTGAAGTTCCCCGGCTGTCTCATTATTGCCAATACTGATGCGCTCATTCATGATGATGGTGCCGGTGTCGATGCCTGCATTGAGAAAGAATGTGGTTGCTCCGGTTTCTGTTTCACCGTTGAGGATGGCATGATTTATCGGTGCAGCGCCACGGTATTGAGGCAATAATGAAGCATGCAGATTAAAACTACCCAGTTCAGGAATGCTCCAGACTTCCTCCGGTAGCTTTCTGAACGCCACAATCACAAAGAGATTTGCATGCAGAGTTTTTAATGTGCTGATAAATTCAGGATCTTTCAGACTTAATGGTTGAAGCACAGGGATATTTTTGCTCAGTGCAAATTCTTTTACCGGAGAAATCTTTAGTTTCAACCCGCGACCTGCAGGCTTATCGGCAACTGTTACAACAGCTTTAACGATATAGCCATTGCTGAGTATCTGACTAAGCGATTCAACCGCAAACTCAGGTGTTCCCATGAAAACTATACTGATCTCTTTCATAATTCAGTGGTGAAATATTTTTCAAATTTAAGCCAAAACGGATAAAACCTGACTTCCCGAAAATAAAAACACCCGGAATTGAAGCTCCGGGTGTGAATATTATTGTTGTGAATCTTATTCTTGTCCTTTAAGTTTGGCAATGAATTTTTCAACATCTCTTGCTTCAGCACTTCGAGGAAACTCAGTTCTGATTCTTTCATAAGCTGCAAGCGCTTTCTTGTTGTCTCCTGCGTCTTCAAATGCCCATGCGGCTTTCTGAAGAAAAACGGGAGTGGTAAAGTCGTTCTTGCTGATTTTTGCTGCCTGAAGGTATTGTTCACCAGCTTCAGTTGTTTTGCCAAGCTCCATATAAGCATCTCCTATGGCACCTTTGGCCATTGGGGCTACCAATGCATCTTTGATTTTGAATTTCTTCAGATGACTGATTGCTTCTTCAAATTGTCCTTCATTCAGATAGATAATACCTGCGTAATAATGAGCCAGACGGGCAGATTTTGTCATTCCGTAATCGTCAATTATTCCCAGAAATCCAGGATACATACCGTCTCCGTTTAATGCAAGTTTCAGAGAGTCCTGCTCAAAATACTTCTCAGCCATAAACATTTGCGACTGCGCCTCTTTTTCCTGAGGTATCAAATAAAAACGCTGAAAGCCAAAATAAGCCAAGACCAACAAAGCAAGTCCTCCAATTACGATACCGAGGAGTTTCTGGTTCCTTTCAATAAATACTTCTGATCTGCTGAGGGCTTCCTCAACTGCCATAATTTTTTCTTCAGTGTTGTCAGTCTTCTTTGCCATTGGGTTTATAATTTGTCGCGCAAAAGTACAGTTTTTTTTTTATTTGACAAGCGTTGATTAAACAACCTCTAAATCTATTTTGTCAGTTTCAGGATAACCTGCATCATATTTTTCAGAATATTGTTACTTTTTTTTGTAATTTTACCTTTTGAAGATTATAAACCAATTTAAAATCCGGGTTTTATGGGAAAAGGAGATAAGAAATCCAAACGTGGCAAAATCATTCTTGGGTCTCACGGTGTTAAACGGCCAAGAAAAAAATCAAATCCTTCAATGCCAAAAAAGGATAAGCCAGTTGAAGCTGAAGTCAAAACTCCGGTTAAGGCAGTAAAACCTAAAACTGTCAAAAAACCTAAAGTAGCTGAAAAGCCTATTGTTGAGACTGAATAGTTCTATCGGTTTCAGATGTTATTCAGGAGCTCTGCCAAAAGGCGGAGCTTTTATTTTTCCATAACGATCTCTTCAAAGCGGATACCTCTTTCTTCAAAATTCCTGAAATTATCGTAACTTGATGCAGCCGGCGAAAGCAAACAAATGCACTTTTCAGGGGTAGCCGCAATTGCCCTTTTTACTGCATCGTTAAAGCCATTTCCCATTTCAAAAACGGGCTTATGGCAATTGGCTGAACTTAACAATTTCATCATTCGTTCTCCTGCAGGGCCTGTAAAAACAATGTGATTTACACCGCTTTTGCAGAGTTTTTTAATGAATGGTTCATAGTCAATGTCTCTGTCAAATCCTCCTAAAATCAGGGTGTGAACGGTTTGCAGTGTGTCAAGCGCTGCAAGTGTTGCTTCGGGGATGGTTGATATGGAGTCGTTGTAAAATAGTTTATTCTTATTGATCCCCAGAAACTCAATCCTGTGTTTCAGTGGTTTGAATGTTGCGATGCCATCGATGATTGCTTCGGCCGGAATATCCGAAATTCTGGCTGCAGCAGCTGCAATAGTGATATTTCTTAGGTTGTGCTTTCCGGCAAGCTGCGTTTGAGGGTTGGCAGGTATTAAAATCTGTTCCTGCTGACCTCTTCGGAGTACTATGTTTTTGCCCGATTTTCCTGCACCATCACCAGCAAATACTGAAGTAAATGCCGGCAGCTTGTTTCCGGGAATCGGAATCTCTTTCAATAGCTCTGCAATAATCTGATCGTCAGGATTAAAGATAAAATTGCCATTTTTGACCTGTTTGACTGCAATCTGAAATTTTGCCAGCTGGTAATCTTTGTAGGATGCGTAATGATCAAGATGTTCCTGAAAAATATTGAGTAAAACCGAAGTAGAAGGCGCCCTTGAAATATATTCCAGTTGATGCGACGACATTTCACAGATAATCCGGGTTTTATCATCAATACTTTCAACCAGCTCAAAAAGCGGAATGCCGATATTGCCGGCAAGCAAGGTGTTGCTGGTGTATCCATTGATTATGTGATAAAGCAAAGATGAAGTGGTGCTTTTGCCTTTGGTTCCGGTTATCCCGGTTGTAAGCGGAGCAAAACATCTGAGAAACAGGTCGGTTTGCGATGTGATTTTTGAACCAAACTGCGATAATCCCGACTTAAAAACAGAAATACCCGGTGATTTTATCACGATGTCGAAATCCTTCAGGTTTTCGGTGTAATTATTTCCGGTAAAAAGCGTAATCCGGGCATTCGTAAGTTCCGGATTCTCTGTTTCAAGGTTTTCGTTTTTATCGGCAACAGCCAGCGGAAGTTCAGGAAAGTATCCGCGCAATAACCTGAATGTAGATTTCCCTTCACGGCCATAGCCCAGAATCATCACTTTTTTATCCCTGAAAAGGGATTGGAGCAAGTTTTTCATCGCAGTGCTTTTTTTAACAAATCCAGCAAAGCCGGAGAAAGATTATGCTTTTCCGAATTGAGAAATCTGATATTTGTTTCTGCTGAAAGCCCCTTTAAACTCAGAAACCTATCCGTGAGTATATGTTTTTTTTCTTTGGCATTAAGGGCAATCATACTCATTGCCACGTTTACATCTTCAAGGGTTCCCACACATTCGAAAGGTTTGTTGTCGGAAATTCCGGTAAGCTCGTCAAATACAGGAATCATCTCCCTGTCATTAAGCATCTCCGTACCTATAATCCTATTGGCATAGTCAGTGCCTTTGAATGCAGATATCATAATGCTGGTAAACAGGCATTTAGAGCATTTGCCACACCATGAATCGGTTTTACTGCCAACATTACAACTTCTGAAAACCGGGTGATAAATCTCCAGTTTTGAGAATATTGAGACAATCTGAAGCTCGTTCAGTGGTCTTAAAAAGCTGAAATAGTTAAAAGAAGGTGAGATAAAGTTGTTGTAATACCACCTGAAGTCCTCTTCAAATTCAAGCGATTTTGAGTATTGATGGTTGATGTTCGTACCTGGAATGGTGGCTTCATTTGCACTGGATTCGTTCGAAAGCGCGATATTTTTAAAACCGTTCAACAATGAAGCCAGCAAGGTGTAAAATGCCAGCATGGCAGAAAACGGAGTGTGTCCGTTTAAATAGCCAAGGTTGTTGAGTCTGAGCAATTCCGGGTCAATGGAACGTGAAATGGTAACTGAGTCGCCATAATCAAGCCCGGCTGCAGTTATTGTTTGTATTGTGGCACCTCTTGGATTTATGATCAATGGCCTCAGGGTTTTATTGTCTTTTTTCAGCAATTCAAGGGTAACTGATGAGTCTTTGCCTCCTCCGATGGGCACCAGAAACCCATCTCCGATTCCATCAATGGATTGAATATCAGTTTTAGCTCCTGATGACCTTATTTCAACAAAATCCTCAATGGAAGTTTGGATTCCATTGATATAGAAAAATTCTCCCAATCCGTTGAAATATAACTTTTTCCACCAGTCGGATTGTTGGCTGCTTAGTGTGTGGGAGTGGATATAGATTACAGGAGCACATGTAGCTTTCCAATAGCTGATCAGCTCAATAAGACCGATATGAAAGATTATGTTATCAGCTGCAGCTTTGTTTGCCTGGTAGTTTCTGATGAAAGTTTCTTTGTGATTCCCAAAGTGAAAAACCGAAACCGGGCTAAAATGCGCCAGCCCGTTTATCCTGAATGAGAACTCAATTCTTAGTCCATCGTTGGTTGAACTGACCTGATACCCTTCATAATGAAATTCAGGATATTCTTTTCTTAGTCTTTCGAAATGTTCTGATTGATCAGAAAGTGGCATCTGTTATGTGGTATAAAATTTGATGCTGTTGTTAATACCTGCAAAAATAGCAATACGCACTGAGTTATCAGAAAATTGCTGAAATAAACAGGGAATTTTGCATTGAGCGTTGTTTATACTTACAGGTAAAGGATCCATTTGCTACCTCATCAAACTTTACAATACTAAAAGATAAACTATGGAACCTCTGAAAATTAAGCCCATTGCTGGTCGAATACTTATTTCGGTCCCATTTCTGCAGGATTTCTACTTCCGGAAATCTGTGGTTTTAATTGCCGATCATAACGAAGATGGTTCGTTCGGATTGATAATTAATAAACCCGTAGATGTCAGATTGAGTGACATAGCCGCAGAATTTGCCGGTTTTGATGCTCCTGTATATCTCGGCGGCCCTGTCAAAACTGATAGTCTTTTTTTTATACATACCCGTCCCGACCTGATTGAAGATGGTGCAAAAATTATGGAAGGCCTCTATTGGGGAGGCAATATTGACACAGTAAGGGAATTAGTAAAAAGTGGAAGATTAAGTCCGCATGATGTCAGGTTTTTTGTTGGTTATGCTGGTTGGATGGCCAATCAGCTTGATCGCGAGCTTGAGGAAAAATCATGGGTGGTTTCTCTCACCGATTTGAAGCAGGTTATCGGTGAGGATACACGGGATATGTGGAGTCAAACCCTGCAAAAGCTGGGCCGTGAGTATAAACTGTGGGTCAACTATCCGTCTGATCCGATGATGAATTAAGCAATGCCGGCAAATGCAGCAATCTGCTCAATAAATAATGAGCCGAGAGATGGTTTCAGGATCAGGGTGAATACAAATCCAAATACGGCACCCCAGAAGTGAGCATCATGACCGATATTGTCGTTCCCTTTTTTTGCCATGTAGGCTGAAAAAATCAGATACAGGCCTCCGAAAATAAATGCCGGAATATCAAACGGGATAAAAATAAATCTTATGCCTGTCAGAGGACTTATGAGAATACTGGCAAAAACGACAGCCGAAACAGCGCCTGAGGCTCCTACAGCATGATAAAACTTATTGCTTTTGTGCTTTGCATATGAAGGTGTGGAAGAGAGCAATATGCCCCCGAAATAGAGTAAAATGTAGAAATACCATCCTTTAGATCCGAATAAGTCAGCATAATACACTTCCACGGCGCTGCCAAACGAAAGCAGAACAAACATATTCACTGCAAGATGCATCCAGTCGGCATGCACAAATGCATGGGTTATAAAGCGA